>Ga0214543_1000055_pt1 | contig 140155 bp, 69 predicted proteins | sample CNSS2metaG_FD_160094 | JGI IMG/M metagenome (GOLD analysis project Ga0214543, IMG submission 160094) | Root nodule microbial communities from cowpea collected in UCLA plant growth center, Los Angeles, California, USA - CNSS2 | ecosystem: Host-associated > Plants > Roots > Nodule | place: USA... | reverse complement strand
CTTGTCTTCTCTTGGTTTTTTTTTTTTTAATTTTTTTTTTAAATCTTTTAAATTTTTTTTTAATTTTTTTTTAATTTCAAAAAAATGGTCCACGTGTCAAGTCACAGTTGTGCCACGTGTCAATGCTAGTGTCACGTGTCAGTTTGTGGTAGTATAACTTTTGTTTTTAAATTTAATTCCTATATTCGTTATTTTTGTTCAATTTAGTCCCAATTTTTATTAAAATAAATTAATTTTGTCCCTTTCAAATTGTCACTAAATTTAATATTTTTTATACAAATTATATTAATATCTTTTCTAAAATTGACCTTTGAATTTATTATTTTTAAATTTAATTATAAATTATTAAATTTAATTATAAATTGAATAAATTCTTATATTTAATTTCTAAATAAAATATAATTATTTAAAATATTATAAGAATATAATTATTAATTTTTTTCTAATATTTATATTCTAAAATATTTTTAAAATTGATTTATAAAAATATTTTAAATAACGGAAATAATTACTATTTTCATCCAACATGAAGAAATATATAACACTATTTTCTAATTAAAAAAGACCTTTCCTAAAAGCGCTAATTACACCTGCTAAAAATAACGGAAATAATGAATAGTGACCAATAAAAAGATTTAAAATAAAAGGTTTAGAAACCAATTCAAATCATACTTGAAAAAGATCAAAGTACTGATTTTTTTTTAACGGTTTAGAAACCAGTTCACCATTCAAAGCCGGCTTTAAAATCGGTTTTAAAAATTAGATTTCTAAGAAAAAGGAGGAAAGTGCCATTAATTAAAATCGGCTAAATACTAGTTTTAAAATAAGCACAACAAATGCTTTGGATTTGATTGGGCACCAATGCACCAAGCTGCTTACTTAACAAGTTATCATGACGCGAGATACCAGAAAAATAAGATATGAAAAATACCAAGCAAGGTCATGAACTTCTAGTTGTCTCATTGAGATCTTTTGGATCTGCCTTCACTTAGGAAATGTCCATTCAAAGGGTCTTGTAGATTTAAGATAAGGGTGAGACAATTTTAGCAAAAACTCTGGTAGTGAGTCGCCCACATCCAAACTGAAATATAAACACCTGCATACTTCATCCAATTCAATTGATCCGATTGCATCCTTTTACTTTAAAAAAAAAAACATACCAGAAACTCAAGTACAGACATCCGGAATCCCATTAAGTTCCAAGACCAATTTCATACACAAATAAAATTTAAACACAAAAAGTTGAAAAATTAACCATATCAGAAGAAGCATGCAAACGAAATATCCACAGAACATCATAAATCTCGAAAGCGGGTACTGGAAAATATCTTATTAAACACGAACCATACAAGCTGGATCATACAATCTTATCATAGTTTGAAGCAAACAATCATGACAATTATACCATTCTAGAAAACCAGAACTTGTTAAGTCTCTAAAATGCTCTCTTGGAGATCAGAGTAAAAAGCGCAGACAAGTGGAAGTCATGTTTTTTGTCTTCAAAACAAACTATGAACCCCACCCTGTTTTAAAAACAAATGTTCACCCAAAATCTTGTTTTAAAAAACCAGGAAATGCATCCCTCAGCATTGCACAAAATTGCAGGACGCCGTGTTCCAACTATATTGCAGCCAAAGAAACATATTTCTACAAGAAAGCAAAACACATTGGTCACATCTTCAAATCTGCAAGTTGTGCAAACAAGCGACAATACCCAGAGATCAATTGGGTTGAGTAGAGTTGCACTGAACTTAAATCTAGACATGATATAAACAGTGAAATTATCCAAGGTAAAATTATAAAACACATTAAGCATAGATCATAAAAGTACCCAAGCTAAATACTTCTCCAGACATTACTGTTTGGAAGATTCTTACAACTATAACCACTCCCAATTTTCTCCTCAAACTCGTAAATCATGCAACAAGATAAAATAGACTAAAAGAAAAGAAAATTAGCAACAAGATGACTCAATATGTAAAAACCACAACAATTTATCCAATAAAATATATATTGAGTAGAACCATCTATCATTAAAGCCAAGCATATCTTGAATTCAAATGTTGAGGTAGATAAAACGTTTAACAGTAGATAAAGAAGCAATGGCAGAGAAAATACTCAAATAACACAGATAATAACTATGATAAAGAAGCTGTGAAGAGAACAAAAAAATATGAAGAAGGAATGAAATGACAAGGCTACTGGAAGCATTCAAACATGTATGACCACACAGCTACAAACATTCAAACAAATCAACTTAAAATTACGTATAACAACAAATATGGTTCCTAACTCCATACCGAAACTTCAAATAGCTCAAACAACAACCCCATATTTAGACTTAGCAGATACAGAAAGAGATTCAGAGCTTTCCGTGTTAAATACAATATAAAAAGACAAGGAATACTTCGCTATGAGGGATAAATACGAATATTTCAATAGAGTCAAGTCACAGCCAAAATCATAGGTCACCCCCACAACTTAGCCAGAAACAAACCATGAATTAGTGACCAAGATAACCCTCTTAAGATCCCCAATTACAAGCTACTCTCAACAGCTACATTGTTCAAATAACGACTATTAAAACCAGAAAATGTACTTATAAATGTTTACAATAAACAGGGATCAGGTTCTGTTCACGGGTTCAAGCGCCTCAACAGTGACCACACTGTTTCCTCTAATTACCTGCAGAAAGGGAACAAAATTATCAATTTAAAATCCAACATCATAATCTATAAAACAACAATACCTTGACCAGCGATGTTTAAAAGAAGATGCAAAAGAACTCACCACCATCCCTATGTCAGTTTTCTCATTGCCATTCACTTCCACGGTGTTGTCAACAACTAAATTCATAAACTGGTCAAAGCCACGGAGAGTACCAACAATCATGCGATTAGCATTCAGTTTGACTGCAAGAAAGAACCCAGCAATTAGTATAACTTATCACCCAATTGCAATACATCTTTCCAGATATAAGGCTCTTTAACTAATAGGTTTAGGTTTTCATTTTATTACATATGTGCATAGTAATTAGACATACATCAGTAAAAATGAAAATAATAACAATAAATATACATGCTATAGACATTAGATATACATAACGAAAAAACAAAATAGACAAAAACAAGTATACGCATTCCCTGATGAGTACAGATTTACGAACATGTGACAAAGTAACTAATAAGGACGTTTCCACAAACCCAGTTATAAAAGTGTAATGACACTCTGTGACTAGCACAAACACTTGTCGTGACTTTCTCTGTAAGCTAAAATGTCCGCAGCTCTCATACATAATGAAAAAACAATCATTGTCAAAGAAACGATACAAAACTTGAAATATCAGACATTGACAACGTAAATTCTAAAGTGAAGAAAAAAAAAACAGCTGAAACTACAACAAGACTAGAGCATATTTCCTTCCCCGCAGTTATTTCATAAAATAGAACAAAACCGCTTAACCTACGCTAAACTCAACGCGAAAATACAAAGATAGTGAAATTTGGAGTTTAACGATAAACCCTGAACCCTAAAATACAAGACCGACACTCCACCTCGAAAAAAAACATATGGTCCGATTTAGAAAACAAAACACGAAAAGGTTAAGATACAGAATGAGAGAAGCAACAATAGAGAATCACACTTACTCTGGAGCTTCTTGTCCATGTACCTGCGCATCCCCCAAACAAAAGACAATTGCAGATCAATTCGAAGCGAGTGTAGCGAAAATTGAGAAAATTAAAACGAAGAAAGTAAATAAAATTGAAGTAAAGAATGGTAAAAGCACTTACTTCTTCAAATCCGGTGGTTGCCCTGATCTGCTCATGGTGATGAGATGAAAAATGACAGTAGCAAAGAAAATTTGGTTCACTTCACGACAGTGCCAAAACCAAAACCTAACTTCGGTGGCAATGTTCCCTCTTCTTTGTACTTTGAAGCCGAGCACGAAAAATTAATGTTAATTGCTCCTAGGCCCATGGATCTCTGATGCGAGAAATCACGGACCAGAATAAGGGGAAGCCCATTTCAATGCTTAAGGCCCGTTTGTTTAATATTTTCTTTAATAGGAAATTCTATTTTTAGAGTTAAGTTATGCAAAATGTAAAATATTTTCAGTCAATTGTCAAAATATATTTAATTTTCATAAAAATTTAAAATAAATGCACTAAATTTTATTTTCAAATAACATTGGGAGATCTTCTAATAATAACATAGTTTGACTATAAATAAATAATTACATAATTTGACGCGAAAAAATATATTTAATTAACTTAGTCATAAACCCGTGTGTACGATAGTTTAGTTTATAAATGTATTAGATGATATTTTAGTTAAATAAAAATTAAGTATATAATCGAACAATATGATATATTTTATAATTAATATGTACCTTACGTTAGTAGAGTAGAGAAAAATAAAGTAAAGTAATTTAATGTAGGAAATTTTTTTATATTTATATAGTGAACTAAAGTAGTAAATATACACCGGTGCTGCATAGTTTTGGTCGCACTTTTTCTTACATTTGGTTTCGATTTCATACATAAAGCATATTTAGGGGAGGTAAAAGGTGGTGAAGTTTTTGTTTTGGTTGTCAACCGAAGTCAAAAATCAATATTATGTTTGGATTCACAATAAAATTGAGGTCATGAGTCTTTAAAATTACGTAATTATTTTAAATTATGATGGTTTTTTATTTTGATTAGTTGTTGAATCAAGATTATATGGAGGACATTTGACTTCAGTTATTGAATAAATCGAGACCATATACCATTAAAATTAATAATTAATTTAAATTTAGATGGGGTATTTGGCTTTGGTTTTCACACAAACCAATGTCAAGTGTGGTTTGTATGCTTCACTTGAGACAACAACCGAAACCAAAGTGGGTCTTTTTTTTTAAATATTTTTTTTTTTGTTTTGGTTTGTTCCCACATTTGAAAGTTGTATATATTTTCAAAATGAATTGAGGCATAAAAGTAATCAAAAATTGAAAAAATATCACATGGTTGTTATATGTTTTGATTCCACGATAACTAAAGTATGTAACACGATTTAAAATTCTCAAACCGCACTAGTGATAAGTGTTTTTTAGTTTATGAACTTAAATACGAAATTGTAATTCATTTTGATATGAAACTTTTAGATATTTTGGTCATAGACTTTCAAAAATAAATGAATATAATTTTTCAAATTCAATTACCTTAATCTTTTTGACATATCAAATGTGTCTCCCAAATGATATTAAAGTGAGAAAAGTGTCAAACAATATAAAAAATTTAAATCTAACATGAAACATGTTTGACACGTTAAAATAATTTAATATAGTTAGGTTAAAATAATTATGTATACTCATTTTCTAAGTTTTTGAACAAAAATTATCAACGTTTTTAATAATAACAAACTTCAATTTCGCATTAAAATTCATGGACTAAACATATTTAATTCTCAAAATAATTATACATGATCTCAATACGAGGGAAATTACATATTTGTGGACAAACATTTAATGTACTATTTTATATTAACATACCCCCTCTCCCCCACCATCCTCCCCCTCCCCCACACCCCCAAATACACATGTCCAAAACAACGTATGTATTAGTCTTTGATATAATTTTTATATTATTCAATCTCATACACTTATGGGAAAATCACGACATTTTAACATGCTTTGTATGTAATTTTTATATTATCAAATATACTATTTATATTAGTGTATCTTTGAGGCTTGTGTGAGTGCAATTGCACCTTCATGGACAAACTTTTGATATAATTCATATATCAATGTACCTCCGAGACACATGTAGAAACAACCACAAAAATGTAGACAAACATTTTTCATGCTCACTCTTATGTGTGCATTGCCACATCCTCGTGTATGGACCAGTAACAATTTATATACTTTTATACACAATAAAATGTTGATAAGATTTCATATTCACATTTATAAATTAATCATAGTTATAATAGGAAAAATGTGATTTAGTTAATTTTCAAGTAAAATTTATTTTGCCTTGATTTATTTAAAAATGAAAAAAATGGTACATCGCCTTACCAAAACCACTGTGTCTTAAAACTTGTCAAACTTGCATATCCTTAAATTTTTTAGATTTATTTGTTGACTATTGAACATCTCTAACTCAATATCACACTTCGAGCAATTTCGTCTTGATTTACACCTTACCCATGTTTGACTTGACCTAATATCTATAAAACATCTAACTCAATTTCACAATTTAAATATCTCTCACTCAATCTAACAAATTGATCATCCATTGTTTAAATTCACACATTTGTGTTTATCTCGAGTTCAAACTTGAACTATCTTTAGTTCAACTTCAAGTCTTGAGCATCTCTAACTTGATTCCATAGCTAAAATTTCTTCGACATAACTATGTAACATATATGTCTGTGTATTTAACTTCAAATCTAAATAATTTTTGACTTGGCATTGTAACTCAATATTTTTAACCCAACTTCACGTCTTAACCATTTCTAACTCCACTGTGTGCTCACAGCACTTATATAGCTAAATTTCATGCCTCAAGTATATTCAACTAAATTTTATGCATTAAACATGTTTAACTTGATTTAGCCGTGTTTGAAATTAGCTTTGTTTCTTAAAGACTACACAACACAACTTGATAATATGCTGAAGTAATTAACTTTAATAAGATATTTAAGTTTTATAAAAAAAAAATTGAAATGTTTTTTGTCAAAGTACACTGTTTAACAAATTTGTGAAAATTTAATAATGAATTTTGATTAATATGAATTAAATAAAATGACTCCAGTCATGTTAATTAAAATAATTACGATTAATATAAGATAAAAGATAATATCAACTCATATAAATTTATAAAAACTCTTATCAACTCGTGTCAATCAATAAAAAAAAAAACTCTTATCAACATTAATTGAAAATTTTCCAGTCAACTTTAATTAAAAAAATTGTGAACTTTAATCGAAAACACAGTTATCAAAAAGGAAAAAACACTAAATTAATATTTTTTAATTATAAAATATTATTTAATATCAAAATATTTTTTTATCAAAATTTTAATTGAAATATTTCGTTTAAAAGATAAAAAGTTGAATAAACTCGAATTACGTTATTCAGATAAAATATTTAAAAAGTATTAAACTAAAAAACATGAATTAATTAAAATTTCTTTAAACTTATAAAACCCTCTATTTGAACTTATTATGAATATCATTTTGCCTCGCACATTGAATATTTTAATTTATCCTCCTGTCACGAACAAATATTTATCGACAAATCACTACATTTTAATATTGAAAAGATGAATTAAATAAAGACGACGGGTTCCATTAAGCAAAGATATTGAGCGAGAACATCGAGATGTGCCATACATACACTATGTTATACTATACTATATAAACAAGCACATAAGATAAAGATCCTATTTTCAAATAAAAACATTGAACCATGATCTCCAACCATATTTGATTTAATAAGCATTGGGTTACGTTATATCAATTCAAGACAAGCATCCAACTACACAAAATCGTTGAATCCGACGATTAAACATGTTTTCTTTGTTCTCATGTCGTCATTGCATTAACACACTTCAGTAAGTCACCAGTGAGACATAATCCAATTCATTAGATCGACACTAATTACAATTAAAAAAATTTAAATAACAAAATTTCATTTTAGTTTAAAATATGTTCATACTGTATCTAATATTTTCATGTCGATTAAAAGTTGAGGTGTAAAGCGATTTAAATATATATTTTTTTATCTTTTAAGACTGTTTTAGTACATCTAATAAATCTCACATCGCGTATGAATCGATGTTAAGTGCAATTTATTTATTTTTTCTTTCATTTTTTGATACACTTTCTAAAAATTAAACCGTGACAGAACTTCATACTCTAAAATAGATAATATCTTACGAACGCATTACTTAAAACTTCATGTTCTAAAATAGACAATACTCTGTAAACTCATTAGTTAGAAACGACCATTTAAGAAAGATCAAAGAATAGGAAAATTCATGCTGTATAACACCCGAAGACTTGAGTCTCCTTCTTTTAACGCCAGACAGAGAGAATGCAGTACCAATAATCAAGAATGAAGTACAACACCATCGATCGTTGTCAACACAAATTCGTGACATTGCCTGAGACAAATTCATGTGTTGTCTTCCACACACTTGTCTCTGCGTTAAGCCCTTTCACTTCCTCAGTCAACCCATCTATTCTACAATAATATATTACTATTGACTCGTTCAAGCCGTCTCCAACACTGTTCTCATTTTTTCTCCATTAAAATTGTCGTGTCCCCTTATTTTTTCCAAACTTCCGTACACTGTGATGAAAATAGCTTCATATTATTAACCTATTCCATCTATTTCCGATTATGACAAAAATCATATACTTATCTATTTCCCCAACATTGAATTGGGTTTATGAAGTTCTAGAACTAAACACTCATAAGTTCGATCCATTATTGAACATTATAATAAGTTAAACTATATCATGTTGGTTGAATGGTCACTTATCTTTATTTGAATTGAGATTAAACGTGAAGGGCGATCCTGGGTGTAGCCTGCACGTATTGATAAAAATATAAAATGCAAAATATAGAGGTGATCATCGATCTAAGCCATAACATAAGAATCTAAATTAAATAATTGTAACTTATATAAGCCATCTGTAATTTAAAAAAGAAATAATTGTTGCGAAATGGACCACTGATTAATGCGCCTGCAGTATTGTTATAATCTTCTATTTTTTTTTTAAAATTTTGTATTTTATAAATGTCATGAATATCAGTTTTTTATAACCTATTGTTTGGTACCTTTCAATGGCCAACTAACAAACGTGAATTGAAACTAATCCAACTATTTTATGCTAATTAATGTGTTTACTGTGCCGTACATCAAGGATGTTATTCTTGGTGGTTTCTGCGTTTATTTAATTAAGTGAAAAAATTGGACTATTAGCGTATTATAGTATTTATTAACTATCACCCTTTTTTTTTTTTCCAATGATTAGGGTCATGAAGTACCGGTACTTCAACATAACTGAAAGTTGAAATAAATAAATAAAAAATTACTTTTCCACATTCAAAATATTGGACTGTCCTCTGTTCAAAGTATGAAACTACTCATTAGTTTCATTTTAAAAAAAATCTCTCTCTCTGTCTCTCTAATTACCCATATAAATAAATCATCCCTTCACTTTGCTCAATAGCTAGTTCCTCTTCATAGTTCTTGTTCCTGTGTTTGACCTACCCTTCATCTTCCTTAAACAACATGTTGGGGAAAAAGATGGTATCTTTCAAGAAACTGGCAAAAAAGGTGAAGGGTGTAGGTGGATTTGACCCTGCTCATCATGAGGGTTTGCTCAAGAACTATGAAGAAAAATGTGTGACTAACTCACCCCCAACAGGGTTTTTTGCTCTTTATGTTGGAGAAGAGCGTCAAAGATACGTGGTTCCAACTCGCTACCTTTCTCACCCCTTGTTCAAGATGCTGCTGGAGAAGGCTTACAATGAGTTTGGGTTTTCGCAGAGGAATGGCCTAGTTGTTCCATGCAGTGTTTCAACGTTTGAGGAGGTGCTGAATGCTATAGAATGCAACAATGGCACGTTTGACCTGGGAAAGTTTTTTGCAGAGTTTGTTTGAACCGCAGAAAACACAAAGTCTCTCATTTCTCAATCATAAAAAATCGGTTTATAAGACGAGTGCGTGTAATACCGAATAGATATAGCTTTAACTTTAACTTTGGATGATGTTGTTGTTGCAACATTTTCAGATAGAATAGATCTGACCTGTAATATAATGATTCAGTGAACTTTCGATATTGGTTTATCTTTTGCCTTCTGTTAAGATTTTCTTGATTAATTTGCGTATCATGCACGATTTGATCTCTCAGAAAAGTATAATCAGGCAAGGATTTTTGTGTTTGATGGCTATAATTTAATTTGGTCAGAAACTGTTTTGAACTTGGAGATTGAAATAGTTGAATAGACAGATAAGTAAATCATCCATTTCTGGTGGGAGTTGAGGTTGAAAATTGCGTTGTATTGTATTGCCATCTTCATTTTATAATTCTTGGGAGATTCAACAGATCCCGTAGAATCTACACCAGATGTAAAATTTTGAAGATTCAATAGAGAATCAATTGACACGGTTCGATCTACTTTTTTACTTTGGTTTGCATCTTCACATGATCTTGCAACAACAACACTCTTTAAAATTTTAATGCATTACCAGATCGTTAGTCAGAAGATCTGAAGAAGCTGTTATCATTTATCAGGGACAGCCTTATGTTCTCTTAAAGAAAAAAAAAACCGTTTTATCAGTTACAGCTGATAATAGTAATGCTTCATCATTGGCATGTTTTATCAAATATATTGTTGGTAAATATTTTGCCGAACCTTGATATATATTAATAGGGATAGGGAAGATCGCAAAACCCATATTTGTCTAAATATATAATATACAAATAATAATTAATGAATACATCATAAATTCTCTTAGATATTTTAAGAATCAATATAGCACTATTCTCTCTATGGACAAGATAAATAATAAATTATAATAGGTACTTTAAATAAACAATAACTGATTGTTCTTTCTTTTTTCTTCATTCTTTTGATGACTTCTTCTTTTCTCATCAGAGACACTCACAACTTCTTTCTCTCTGTCTCACTCTATTTTTCTCTCATCTCAAACCTGATACAAGAATTGTATATTTAAATTACATAATGAATCTGAAACTCATAAAAGAAAATACTTCCTTCTATTTTTTTTTAATTAAATTAGTGTACATTCAATAAATTGGTGACCCTTCGATTAATAAACATAATTGAGAAAATAAACATAATCCTAATTTTAAAACCCGTCAAATAATTATTTACAAGTTCAGTTACGGAAATAAAATATTTAAATTATGGAATTCTAATAGTGATTTAAAAATAAAATTAAAAGTCAACTTAAAGTTAATATGGGCTCACATTTTCTTTTTCTTTTAAGTCAAGATGGACTAACTTAAAACAATATAATTTGAGAAGAAGTAAACATGTGAAGCATCCTCGCAGAAGAAGTCACGCACCTTCTTAGAAAATAAAGTACATATGCAAAAGTCTTCGGGTTAAACAATAAAGTAACAAAAATTCCATGGCTGGTATGAAAGAGCTTGTAATTAACTTATTGAAACTAATCTGATATTAATGTTATTAGTATGTGAAATTTGTTCAAGAGATTAGGGGTGACAAAACGAGTTAGTCTAGTGTGTTTTGGCTCAGTTCATATGTGACTCATAAAAAATGGGTCGGATCTGACTGACCCATCAAATAGAAACGGATCAATAATCACAACTCATCCCGTATAGGACGGGCTAACGAGCCGGGTTGACCCATCCATTTTTTTTTTAATTTGTTTTCAAAATTTTTAATTTTTTAATTTTGTTTATATATACATATAAATTAATATTATTAAAGTCATATTTAATCAAATAAAATATTTTTTAAACTTTTAATTGATTAGTTAATGTTTTTAATTAGATAAGTTAAAATAATTATTAAATTTACATATTAAATTATTCAATTATAGCCAATAATTCAAACTTAATTTGTAGGGATAAATGATTTAAATTACAATACTATTATATATTTATACATTAAAAATATATAATATAAAAAATTAATCTTTTTAATTATTTTTATTTTATTTTATTTTCTTAAAACAGGCCAACGAACCAAGACGGACTGACCTGTACTTTAGTCCGTTAAGTTGACGGACTGAACGGAACGGGCTAGAATGACTGAGAGGTTGAAATCTTCGACCCAATCCATTTTTTTAACATGAGATGAGGGATGGACCAACGCGTTTTGCCATCCTTACAAAGTGCTTTCAGAAATATCTTGTTGCTAGTTAAAAGTAAATTTAGTTTATAACAGTACCTTAATAAGAAAATAATTTACAGGGGCTAACCACAACATATTTAACTTTTTCAAATATTATTTAATTTCTACAAAATAAATATATTTAATTTCTTCAGTTAAATTTGTTTTTTCTAAAAATTACAAATGTTCATTATTACACAAAATACTTTTCTTTTTTCGGTTTTTTTAATCGTTCTAATATTTTTTTATAGCATTGATTTAACTCTCTTCCTTAATTTTTTTTCTCAAGTTAGGAGATATGTCTTATCTCTTTCTCAAATAGATCTTATTATGTTGGGATGTCAAAAAAATTTGTACCCGTGGGTATTTGCGGATAAAATCCACAACGAGAAAATTGATATTGTAAATGGATATTCGTGGATAACGGATACGGATATGTTTAATATCCGCATATTAATGAGGCGAGTACGAGTATCATAATACCGTATCCATAGATACCTGTACCCTCTATACTCTAATTTAAAATAAAAAAAAAAAAAAAGATGATGAAAATATTAACATATTAATTTTGAATGAGTTATTTTTTTATCAATTAGTTTTAAAATAAATTCATTTTTTTGTAAATTGTCATTCAAAACTATTTAAATGAGTTATTTGGACTTTGTTTAAAATTTATGAATGTTATGTATTGTATTTTATTTGAATTTACGATTAAAATATGTTGTTAAATATTTTATTATTTTTTTTTGTAAATACTCGCAGGTACCCGTAGATATTAAAAAATGATGAGGATATCCGCATAATGGATACCCGACAGATATGAGTATGGATACAGGACAAATATTTATACAACGGGTAGCGTACGGAGAAGTTACTACCTGTACTTTATCCGTCCTGTTAACATCCCTATTACTGTGTATTTGATTAAATTTGAAGTGAGTTTTTACTGTAATATCTTTCCGATGTTTATATTTTAATTTATTGTGTAATCCCTAACCATTTTTACTTGCATAGTGGAGAAAATTTGTTTTCTCAACTATATCACTTTTGGTATGAGATTTTATTTGACAAGTATTGCTTACCTAACTATGAAATTTTGGTGCAATCTACGATTTTCTAACCATTATTTGGACAATAAATAACTACATAAAAAACTAGCTTAAGTTGAGACTGATTTACCAGTTTCATTTAAAAAATTATTATTACTCAAATTATTTAAGTGGTAATTAATTTTAGTGGATTGTTTTAAATTGACTCGTGTTACAAGATATTAAATTTAATAAATATATATTCAACCTTTTTGTCAAATTTAAATGCATTCTCACATAATATGTGAAACTCATTATAATTAAGTATATATCGCTCTTGAGAAACATGAAAAGGAAACCAACTTCAGCAACTATAAATATACATATATAATACCAATAATAATAAATAAGGAATAAAACATTATACCTTGATGCTATAAATTTGACTATGAAAGATTGAAAAAATCTTAATGAACATAAAAAATAAAAAGCTAATGTAGAACTCTTGTCTTACCACATGATACTGAATTTCATTTTAATGTAAGTCAAATAATGATTTTACTTTTTTAGGTTTACTGAATTTAAGATTATATAAATTTTTTCATAGTAATTTTTATTCAAAAATATAACTGTTATTTTCAAGCTAGCCTTATGCATATACTTCCACCATTAAGCAATTAACGCATTATAGTTATTTAGTACTAAAAATTTGATGAATGATCATTAAACAAGTAATCGTTTAGGCAAAAATATAACTAATAAATATGAGAAATGGACGGTCTCGAGCACATGTTTGGTAAAGTCTTAGTTTTATGGGAGTAGAAAAATAAATGTTTTCGTGTTTAATTTATCTTTTTCAAAAACATTTTAAATAAAAGTGAGATTTAACTTTCTCAACCTAAAATAAACATTTTAATTAAAAAATAATTTAAATCGTATTAAATTATTTAATAATAATAAATACAAAATTAAATAAAATAATTCATTATTTTTTAATATCTAAAAAATTCATAACCTTCTATTTTTGTAGAGCCATGTAACGTTCTCATCGCTCTTTTCGTAACCTTCTATCTTTTTTTTTATGGAAAATATAATGAAAGTTTTTTGGAATAAATATTAACTTATTTCAGGAAATTTATTTTGTAATTAAAATTATTAATTAAGATTAATTTAAAATTAATATGACAACATGAAATTTGGAATGCATTTCCAAATTTTTATTCCAGAATCAATATTTCTTAAAAATTTTCGAACAGAGTAATCTGAAAGTTTTTTTTTTTTATATATATACACATAATATATTATTTTTGACATTATTAAAGTTTTAAATGATTAATATCAGTATTTTACTACAAAGAAGTACATAAAGAAATTGCAGAGGTGTAAAAAGTAAAGAAGATTTTGGACTGATTGTTAGGTTAGTCCAATTGATTCGAATAATCAAACATGCCAACGATAATATAGAAACGAGAAAGACAGGGGCAAAACAGTAAAAATCGGCCAGATGAGAACACCGTTAGATCAGGACCCCCCAACTCTGAGCCGTAGATATATATGGAAGGGGTAATGAGAAGAGCGGATTTCAAAAATTCAAATCTCAAACTCACCACCCTTCATCCCCGCTCTCACACCTTTCACACACACACAGAAAGAAAGCGAAGAAGGAACTTTCAGAAGCGGATCTGCGACTGAAAATGTCTGTGCGCCACGAGAAAGAGAAGGGCGTCAACGTCCAGGTCCTCCTCCGTTGCAGGTACGCCGTTTACGTTTCCATTTCCCGTCGTTATTTTCGCGTTCTGCAACTCTAACCCCTCAATTTGATTTATCGCAGGCCGTTCAGTGACGAAGAGTTACGGAGCAACGCACCGCAAGTTGTGACTTGCAATGATTATAATCGAGAAGTCGCCGTATCTCAGAGTATCGCCGGCAAGCACATCGATAGGGTTTTCACCTTTGATAAGGTATTGCTCACTCTTTTCTATTTGTTTGATTATCTCACTTTGAAAAGTAAATAGTAAGACGTGAAGTAGGTTTTAGGGGGATTGCAAATCTGAAATATGTTCACTTTGCTTTGTGTAGGTTTTTGGTCCTTCTGCTAGGCAAAAGGATCTTTATGACCAAGCTGTTATTCCGATAGTTAATGAAGTTCTTGAGGGGTTTAATTGTACTATTTTTGCGTATGGTCAAACTGGTACGGGGAAAACATACACTATGGAAGGGGAATGCAAAAGGGCCAAGGTATGCTCTGATGTTATGAGGTGTGTTGATTTTATGTGCACGCATGTTAATGAGTAATGTTAGTAATTTGCTTTGACTATTCTAAAACAGAGTGGTCCCAATGGAGAGTTGCCTCCGGAAGCTGGAGTCATTCCCAGGGCTGTCAAGCAGATTTTTGACACACTTGAGAGCCAGAATGCGGAGTATAGTGTGAAGGTCACCTTTTTGGAACTGTATAATGAAGAGATCACTGATTTGCTTGCCCCGGAGGAGATTTCTAAGGTTTCTTTGGAGGAGAAGCAGAAAAAACAGCTGCCTCTCATGGAGGATGGTAAAGGTGGAGTTCTTGTAAGGGGATTGGAGGAAGAGATTGTGACAAGTGCTAGTGAGATTTTTACTCTTCTGGAGAGAGGGTCTGCTAAACGACGGACCGCTGAAACTTTGTTGAACAAGCAGTCAAGGTGAATGTTATTTTCTATTTCCTTAATTCACTGTTGGTGGAATCATTTTTCATATCTCTTACCAACACTTTCTTTGTCTTCAGTCGGTCACATTCTTTGTTTTCAATTACAATCCACATAAAGGAAGCAACCCCGGAAGGAGAAGAACTAATTAAATGTGGTAAACTTAATTTAGTTGATCTAGCTGGGTCAGAGAATATATCTCGTTCTGGTGCCAGGGAGGTAATAGATCATGAACATACCCTTTGTTCAGCGTACGCTCTGGCTTTCTTATAATTTTGAACTATTAAGTTTATATTTGTGTTTGATAATTGTTAGGGTCGGGCAAGGGAAGCTGGGGAAATTAACAAAAGTTTGCTTACTTTAGGACGAGTAATCAATGCATTGGTGGAGCACCTTGGTCACATCCCTTACAGGTTTTTTTATAATTGAGCCTTTGACACTGCTTCATTCTATTGAGTCTCTAGCATTATCCTTTTCTCTACGTGCTCACATGGAAATGTTGGCATATAGGGATAGTAAGTTGACCCGCTTACTGCGTGATTCACTTGGGGGAAGAACCAAGACATGCATCATAGCAACAGTGTCTCCTGCAGTTCATTGCTTAGAGGAAACTTTGAGCACGCTGGATTATGCACACAGGGCAAAGCACATAAAAAATAAGCCTGAGGTTTGTTGGTGATTGGCATGGTGTTTAAAAATCTGTATGATACCGTGCATCTTTAGTAGTGATAATGTCTTTGAAACATTTCATGTAAATACGCTACAAGCATAGTACTTCTACAAAGATATTTAAAGTATTTGACTGTATTTGTTTTTTAGAATTATTGACTTAGTGAGTTAGTGTAAGATAAAATTGTCTTCTCAAGCAGGGTGACTGATATGAATGTTCTTTTTGATCCATACCAGGATTTAATACAATTACTAGTTGCTTATCAAAATTTAGAGCACGATTTGTTCATTTTGTTTAAGGACTGAATGAGTGCTTTTAGGGACATTTTCGTTTTAAGAATAGATCTGTTTTAATCTATTTAGCTCTAGTTTAGCTGTTTTTATTTTTTACAATATGTGCACTATATGGGATGTTTCTTTTTGCTATGATGATATAAGTAATTGCCATGTCTTAACCATTGTTTCCTTAACCTAATTCTTCTTTTATGATATTTTTAGGTTAACCAAAAAATGATGAAATCAACACTTATCAAAGACCTTTATGGTGAAATTGAACGTCTTAAAGCAGGTGAAATGTGTGGTTCATTAGTCGTTGCTGAAGTATCTCTTGGGTTCTTCAGGTTTCTTGGTATATTGTCTTATTGATGATATTAATCGTTTAATTGGTGACTTTCATCAGAGGTTTATGCTACACGTGAGAAAAATGGTGTCTATATTCCAAAGGAAAGATATTATCAGGAGGAGAGTGAAAAGAAGGTTATTTTCCTCTTTCTTTCTATTAGTCTGTTATCTTTTATTAATATTAAAAATTCATTAAGAGCACTACTATTGTTCCATGTAACTTTCAGTGCCCAGATCGTAAAGATCATTTTATTTTAGTTCCTTGGACGTTTTTTCTAGCATGGATTTTAATATTGTTCAGGGGTAGATATAAGTTGGTGAAGTTCATTTTTATGATATAGTTGTTAAAATAAATTCTGAGGCCTTTCATTGGTTCATTCTTTTCTTCTTCAGGCTATGTCAGATCAAATTGAACAGATGGGGCTCACAATAGAAACGCAACAAAAGGTTTGTTTTATTAAACAAACTATTATGCATAGAAGATAGGGCGTGCCTGCCTGCTTGTTCCTTCCTGTTATGCCTGATTTGTTTTCTATGTTTCAACCAGCAACTTGATGATTTGCAAAACAAATTAGTCGACCAAATTCAACAGTGTTCCGATTTGAGCAACAAACTCGATAATACTGAGGTGAGTTAACAAATTTTATGTTCATTATTTTTATGAGAATATATATCCTTGCTTATAAGCAAATTATGATAAACCACACAGAAAAACTTGAACAAGACTAGCAAGTTGCTTGCCAACAGAGAGGAAGAATTAAAAAAATGTCAGTATACCTTGAAAGAGAAAGACTTCATAATTTCTGAGCAGAGGAAAGCAGGTATGCCAAACACATGATCATGTTCTGTCGCTGTTTCTTGTTTAATGGTCCTTTGAGATTATGTTAATTATGTGTGACAGAAAATGCACTGGCTCATCAAGCATGTGCTTTACGTGCTGATTTGGAAAAATCTCTTCAGGATAATGCTTCATTATTTTTGAAAATTGGTATGACTTATTCTTTGCTCTGTTTTTGTTGACTAAGAATTGAAGTTGCATCTATTAACTTGTTTATTTGTTTCTTAATTTGTAGGCAGAGAAGATAAGTTGAACTCTGATAACAGAGCTGTAGTAACTAATTACCAGGCGGAGCTCGCACAGCAAGTTGGTTCTCTTTGCAGCACTGTTGCAACGTCATTGTCTGAACAGAATGAACATCTGGAAGGTGTGAAGAAGCTCTGTCATTCATTTTTGGACGTTCATGATAAGGTGTGTACATAAAGAATCTAATATTGCTGTTGTTGTATGCGTCTTTCTTTCATGGTCTTACCCACTTCATTGAAATCCTTGTTTTCCTCGTATTTGTACGTGTCTTTGTTATATTTTATTTCTAAATCCTCTAATTCCTCTTTGTTTACTGTAGGCCGTTGCTGATTTTAAAACGAAAGTGACATCTCTGAGGGCCTTGTATATATCTCATATCGAGGCAGTACAAAATGTCGTGCGCTTGCATAAAGCGAGCTCTGATGCTGCCTTTGAGGAGCTTACGTCTGCTATATCCTCCAATGGTGATTCAATTGAAAAAGTATGTTTTACTTGTTTCAATTTTTATCTAGTGGTGTGCACTCTTTTCTAAGCTTTTCAATAATAGTACTAATATAGAACTATAATTCATGGTGAATTAGTTTCTTGCATCCGAGGCTACAGAAGCTGGTTCAATATTTGATGATCTTCATGGTTCCCTTTCAACTCAGCAGGGTGAATTGGCACTTTTTGCCAGCGAGTTACGCAATGTATGTGCTTCCAAGTGTTATGCTTTCTTTTTTCTGTTCTGTATAGAACCGTTATTATTTATTTTTTTTCTGCGTGTTCAGACTGATGTATTTTTATCTTCATCTGACTGTTATATTATTGTGTATTATAAATCAAAGAAATTCAAACTCAGCCTTGAACAAATAAAGGATATCTCCGAGCGCTCTCAAGAATTTGTTGATAAGCTTTTTGAAGAATCAAAAAAGCTCGAAGACTACGCATCCCAGGCTGACCAAGTGCAAATGAAGAGCATTGACGAGTTTAAAAAAGCTTATGAGGTTGTAAATTTGCACCAACAAGTATATTTTGAAAGATGGTTATGGTTGTTGACATCTTATTCTATTCTGTACAGGAGCAATCAATATCGGATACAGAGAAACTTATTGCTAATATGACTAGTCTAGTTTCTGATCACATTCGGCGACAAATGGATCTGGTAAGTTTTGGATTGTTCATTTTTTTCTGCGTGGTGGTTGTGGGGAAAGGGTTGGAAAATTTTCTGTTCCTGTCAATTTAGTTTGTTGTTCATAGAAATTAAATTATGTTCGGCTTGCAGGTAGACTCAAAGCTTGTTGATCTTAGGGAAAGCGGAATGAAGAACAAGTCCTTCTTGGATGGACATTTGTCTTCAATGGGAGATATTGTTACCAATGCTAAAAGGAAATGGCAGGCCTTTTGCGTGCAAGCAGAAAAAGATGCGAAAGACACTTCTGATTTTTCTGCTGCTAGGCATTGCCGTATGGAGGTGCTCATGCAGCAGAAGTAAGTGTTCTTTCCCCAAATTTTCTTTATCCGGATACACTCACTTACAATCTAACACTCTTTTTTACATCCCCAGTTTTAAGACTGCTAAGTCGGCTTTTGATCATACAAAGAGGACGTATGAGGCTGTGAATGAGATGGGGACAAAACATATTTCCGCAACAGAATCAATTGTCAGGTGCGTGGCAACTGATTGTAATAAGTCCTAAGCACTAGTACCTCTGTAGAATAACGTATCACTGTGTTTTATACGCCTTCGTGTCACACAATTCTTTACCGTATTACAATTGAAGAATTAAATTGTCAAGTTGAGATACCTCTTCGACACAAATTTTTTTGTGATTCTTGTTTTCGTAAGACTTAGCTAGTTATTTTAACTAACTATTAAGAGATATGTTTCTTAAAATTTTATTATTAGAACCATTATTATAGAAAAACTATAAAACTTTGGAAATTTGTTTCTATAGTGACTTTATATGATTTTTCATTGTTTTTAGAATTTTGTCATGCAAGTCATATACACTGTAACCATATTTTATATTTTGGACATTAACCGTGTGTGGCATGGCGGAGCCAATGCTTCAAATAATGAGCCGATCTTTTTAATTTAAAATTTGAGGCGGGAGGAGGGAATGTTGCCCTAATGTCGTTATTGCCTCTGTTTTTTTTGGCCCATTTTAATGCTTTGATGCCTCATGAATAATCCATGCGATTTGATAGAGTGTTACCGATTTGTTTGGTTCAGGAATGCTACTGATGGCAATGCGCAACATGTCGTTGAGGTCAATTCTGCACGAATTGCAGCAGAAGAAGATGTGGCAAAGAATAGTGAGGAGCTTATTGAGCAGTTTGATGGTGAGTTATGAGTTGGATCATGGTTCTTTGATCAGCAACATCCAGCAAATTTACGTCTGACTGAGACTCTGGGTTGTTTGATAGTGATTTTTTTTTCTTCTTTAAGTGAATCCAAATACCTTAGTTAAAACAGGGCATGCGTCACCAATATCTCACCTTTTTCTATCAAAATGTGTTTGTGTATGTATTTATCATTTTTTTCTTGGATTAAATTTTTTGCAGCCACTTCAGCACAAGAACGGGAGTCCATATCTGGCGTATTAAATGTGGTGAGAACTCATGCAAATACACTCGAGACGCTACGAGAGGATCACGATGGCCAAGCTGCTTCGATTGAGCACAGAGCAAGCGAAACTTTTCAACAGCAATTCAGGGTATGCAACTCGGTTTCTATTTTTGTTTTCCGAAGTTACAAAAGTCATTGTCAACATTATTTAACATTTGATACAATGTGTGAGGGTTGTTGCTTATTCTGATTTCTTGCAGGATTATGAATCTACCGGTTCAACACCAATAAGATGTGAAGCTGATGTTCCGACAAAGGTGACAATAGATTCTCTTCGATCCTTGCCAATGGAATCCCTGCTTGAGGAATTCCGGGAAAACAACCCGTATGAATCTTCTGATGTAAAGGAGTTGAAACCATCTCTTATTCCACGTTCGCCTCTTACTCAGCTGAACTAAATGGTGGTATAAGATTGCACGGTTGGGTCCTTTATTGTTACAAATTTGTATTTCTATTGTAACATCACATTGCTTTTGTTACCCATATTTGTTCAAAGAATGCATCCTTGGCGCATAGGATTGTAATGTGATATTTAGAGCAATGTACTCTGTAAATCCCACCTTGGGATGAAGTATAGATTAAAATAATGTTTAATTTTAAGTAAGGCTCTCGCTTGTGGTTAAGTTTTTTATTCTGGTCATATTTTGGAGCATACTTGATCTGTATTGTTCGTGTGCAGTCCGAGGAACTTCAAAACATTTCCTCACTGCCTTAAATTTGAAAATATTTATGTTTTGTTATTGTAATCAAACTGTTTGATTTTCTTTTTCTAGGTATTGGGCAAGAACAAGTGATTGATGCAACGTGATTCATTAGGTTTGGAAAATGTGATATCATTTGCCAACTGTGAAGAAATGTTGATAATAAGACTACAAGTTCTAGAGACTTCATAATTATGCCAAAAAGAACAGTAGCCAAACATTTAATTTCAATAAAAGGACATTGAATCAACTTGATTTAGTCTATTGGGAAAAAAATATTAAGATAAATAATTCAACTTGTCATTTAAGTATATCTTCACTTTAAAACGCCCATTAAATGGCAAAAAAATCTACTTTTGTGGATCTCTACTAGGAAATATCCAACGGATAGATATATTTTGGCGACATATGATCAAATATAAAATTAATAATAAAAATATATTATTAAAGAAATTTAAAATTTAATTTTACATATTTATTTATTTTACAGAAATTTATTAAATTAAATATTTGTTAAAGAGATAAATTTTAGTTAAATTTATTCTTCTGTCAATTTGCTTTTATTTTTAACTAACCGTACATAAATTAAAAATAATAGATTATACATATGTTTTCAAATATAAAAGAATATCTTAATATGTTTCATGTGAGTATATATAACAACAAATACGTTCTCATTCTATTAATTTAGTGGGCGTAAATAATTATTTGTTCAAACAAGTTACAAGTCATTAATGTATCCAAAAGTAGTCTTTACGAGCATGATGTTGACAAAGGAACACACCTTTTATACATTTCATATTGTACACACCAATTGCACAGCCACGTTTTAAATGATAAAAAAAATGTAATTTTGCTTGTCGTGCGAGTTAAAACAATAAAACATATCTCTTAATGATTAGGAAAATCAAGAATTCAGGGGGAAATCACAAACTGAATTTAAATTTAATTACACTGTTCAAGTACATATCTCAACAAATGTATTTAAAAGTGTAAATACTTTTTTATTGCCCGATTCCTTATTCTCATAATTTCACAGTTCAATTTTTAAAAATAAAAAAAAATAAAAAATAATAAGTTATAGGACAAACGAATTGAAAATATAAATAAATTTGAATGGGATTGAAACTTGAAACAAGAAAAAACACAAATAAAAAATATATCTTTGGATAAAAAGAAGATAAATGAGTAAATTATTTTTATATTGATGGGAGTAAAAATGTAAATGAACGAGTTCTTAAAATAAACTCTTTATAACATATTGTGTTAATATTATTAGATTTTAAGAATTTAAGTCAATGTAAAATACGAGTTATGCAGAGTAAGCCTAAATATATCAATCACTTTCTTCTGTTAGCTTGCAGGGTAATTCGCATAACTCATCCCAAATTATTATCCTTGCTTGACATAATGTATTTTTAAGAACTCATCTTAAACAATATATTTAATAAATTTTTCACTTGTAAAATATAGATCGAAGAGATGGCATACAGGAAGGTGTAAAGCAGTGAAATCAATATTTTTAGAACGTTTAAAAAATTATTTGCTTTTATTTCATACAGAAAAATAGTCGGTACAAGAATCTTGTGTATGCAGTTTGTCTGTTAATTTAAAAAGTAATTGAAAAGGAGTTATTTATTTTAATTAATTTGTATACAAGTAGAAATTGATTTTTTTTTTCTTGTTTGTGGTGAAAATAAATTATTTAAAAGTTTAAAGAATGAAAGTTAAAAGAAAGTTTTATACGTAGAAAAGGTATTTACTAAAATGTGACTGACCAAGTAGAATAACATTAGATCCTATACAAATTTGAAGGATAATTTGTTAAACAAAATTGATAAACACATCTCAGTGTTATTTAATTTTTTTTTTTTAATTCTATATTTTTTCACACCTTTTTATGAGAAAAAAACTCTAATTAAAAAAAAACATAAAACTACTTATTTCCTGTTTCTATTTTTTAGTAAACTGACCCAGACCATGTTAAAAATGATAACAAGAAATTATTTTATTAAAATATCATTTTAAGCCAATGTTTTGCTTGTCTACTAAATTTTTGTTTTACATTTATATTAGGCATACTGAAAACATGATACACTATATTTCTAGTTTTCACAAAAATATTTATTTTTGTTTTTAATCTTTATCAAATTTTCTATGCTCTCATTTCCCTCTAAATTGGTTTTTAGTTTCTATAAAATAAATAAACTTTGATTTCTGTGTGGGTAAAGTATTTTTACAGATTCATTTATTCAATCATTTATTTTTTTATCAAATTTAAAAACAATTAAAACAAAAACAAAAACAAAAACATCCTAATTTTATAGAAACTAAAAATATAATAAACATGACTTTTTTTTAAAAAAGAAAATTAATCATCAATAAGATTAATTTCTTAAATGTCTACTTTAGAATACTGGACCACGTCAATAGAAAACAAATATATCATTTAACTTGAAAAAGGTAAATGTGTCCAGTTCTAAACGGAAATAAGGTACAAGGTGGCTGTTTTTTATTTTGTAAATTAAATATACAAACAAAACAATACTATAACAACATTTTGGCTACGATTTTGTCCAAATAGCACACTAAAGAAAGTGGGTGCAGTGTCATATACCATTTTCACTTTAATCCTATGTGTTTTGAACTTGCCATGTGTTACAACTTTTTCTCAATGCCAATTCCAAATGTGATTTATGGACTCTAATATATTGTGAAATATTTTTTATTATTATCATTATGTGCCAACACCATTCAAAGAAATGTATGATTCAACATTATAAAGTATCTATATGCTAAGTGCTCACTTATACTAATTTAATCATACTTTGTACCTTTTCTTTATATCCTTTCCATTTTTTTTTTCTCACATTCAAGTTAGACGATATTGTATAATATCAAACTATAATTTATAAAACGTTTGTGATGCAATAAAAAGTTGGTAACATAGTATTAATAAATTGAGTTAATTTAAAACCCTAATGTATAAGATGAATAATATTTAAGTAAAAAGATGTTATTAGTTCTCTAAATTGTATCTTAATTATTGACTATAGTTTTTAACTTAAGATAAGAATTTAATTCCTAGTGAAACAGTTGTTGAAGAAAATTGGAATAGTTGGTGAAGAAAATTATTGTAAATAATATCAATTATCAGATAAGAAAAATTAAAAGGATTAAGTCACAATCAAATTGTGGTGTTTATGATAACATTCTTAAGTAGAAAAAACTACCAGTTATAACTTTTTATTTATTGGTAATTCGATCCAACAAATCATTAAAATTAAATATTTTGATATTTTAATAGTCTTACATTACTTAGAAGACGAAACAAAAAATAATTTATATACATTTTTTTATGTTTAATTTTCTGAGATACATTTAAAATATATGTTATATATATATATATATATATATATATATATATATATTCAGCTTCGATTCTTACAAAATTGAGATAATATCTCGTATAAAATAATAAAAAAGGTAGTGTCAGATTAAAAATTTAAACAAACTCATAGATCCCAGATCCTCTGAAACCAAAACATAAAGATATGTATACTTGATATCATTCTATCAATATTATCTTGATATACTTAAAGTAAAAAAAAGGAAAACAATACAATTAAGTAACTAATGAAACAATATTATAAATTTATTTATGGTTTAATATAAGTTTAATATATTGTTCATTCATAACTCATTAATATTGAATATAAGTTAAAAATGTTGTTTAATATAAATTTATTTATAACATTAATATTAAATATTCCTAATGAATTTATTATGAATTTAAAAAATTGTTATCAACATACTTTTCTATAAAATTTAAGTACAGAATAACTTTTTGTATTTTTTATATAAATTTATTCATTATTGATTGATATTAAATTTTCTGATGTCTCCTCAAACAATCTAACACCAAATGTTTATTTTCTATTGTTTTCGTGTTGCGATATCTAATATTTTAAATTTTCAAAATTTTAAATTATGGATATGTAGGGAAATGATATTATATTATGTATTGAATATATAAAAAAATAAGACTTATTTATATCTTAAGTTTATGATAAATGTGAGTTTAATAAATTTTGGTGGTTTATTTAACGGAGTGATATGTTTAAGTTATTTTATTATTTTAAAATTTTATAATTTATAATTTATAATCTATAATTTTATAATGTTATAATGTTATAATTGTACAATTTTATAATTTTAATAATTTAATTTTATAATTTAAAATTGTTTAATTATAAAATTTAAATATAAAATTATGACATGTTTTTTATTTTTATTCAAATCATACAATCATAAATTTATAAGTATATAATTTTGAATTAAAACTATAAATTATAAAAATATAAATTACGCAATTACAAAACTAAAAATTTATAAATTTATAAAATTATGAAGTTATAAATTATAAAATTTAAAAATAATAAAATAATGAGTAATGACAAAAAAAAGTTAAGAGCATGAATTTAATTAAAAAAACTTAAATTTATAATTTATTGAGTACAACCTACCGTCAAAAGTTGCAAATCAATCAAGAAACTAAAATATAATTAAATCTAAAAATTATATTAATTTATATGGCGTCAACAAACTAATGCCAACTGTGAAATTAATTATTAATGCTCTGAGTAAACTAAGATTGAAGTATACAGAAATTTATATAAAAGGTTATTATTTATAGCTATTTTGTAGCGACCACTTAATTTATAGCAATGTTCTTATTAATAAACTCTACACGTTTTTGTTATTGTGACTAACATATATTGAAAGTTTAACGAGACAACTAATGAATTAAAACAAGTTTACGTATTCTAATATCGTTTGGAAACTATTGAATAAATTCAAATTAAATTAACATATAATATATTTCTTTTCCAAAATATAAGTAAGTATAGGTTATAAAATATGTAATAATCAATCATTATATATATAATTATATATTATAAGGGCGATACACCTCTTTATGTCTTTAATTTTTTAATTTTTTTAATTATTACTTTGAAAATTTTAATATTTATTTATGATAAAAAAACTATTTTTAATTTTATATTTTAGTAATATATTTTAAAAATTTAAATAATTATTCATTACAAAATAATAATAATAATTATTTTAATAATTACTTTTTCAAATTTAAATAGTTATTCATAATAAAAAAATATTTATACACTATTAATTATAATATTTTTTATTTCATAATTAAAATTTATTTTATTTATAACTATTTTTATAATTATATACACATTTATTTTTTTAATTTTACCATTTTATTTATTATTTTCAAAATTTAAAAAATTTGTGAATGTTTAAAAATTGAGTAAGTGTTTGTGCGTGTAAATATATAAATTTGTTTGCTTAAGCTTGTGGTGATATCAAAATATTTATAGATTGAAATGAAATGAATTAAGGAAATAGTTAACAAACTCAAAACTTGATCTTCAATTGAATTGATTTTCCAATTGATTGAGTCACATCAATATGCACTTTTCTTAACATGTTAACTCAATAGTACAAGTTAAAGTCAAAACAATTTGTGGTGTCTAACAATATTTTGTTTTCAAATACTTAATTGCAGGGTCTACTTTCCGTATATGGCAATTAAGAACCAATAAAATGTTAAAGTAAATGATAAATAATGTTATTATTAACTTTTAAGAGCAGTGAGTTTTTAACTTATAAAAATTAAGTCAAGACAAGTCAATTACATTAATAAAAAAATTATACTAAGTACTATTAAATTTTCATGTGTTTAAGTAATTACTATTTGAACATTACAAACCATTAGAATGTTCATGGGTTAGATTAGATAAAATTAAATTAATCTATTACTTCATTAAAAACATATTGAGTTGATTTTTTATGTTGGCTTAAATACCTTTTTCGTCCCTATTTTCGTAGTGTTTATTGCGAATGGTCCTAATTTTGACATAATGTTTAAAATGGTCCTCATTTTTACCGAATGTTTAAAATGGTCATCATTTTCGCAATTCGTATTTTATTTGGTCATTTTCTGTGACACTGTTTAAGTCAGTAACGAAGCACTGTATAGGTGACACTGTTTGTATTACGTTGCATTGGTGTATGTTACGTGTACTGTACAGATGGTTCTGTTACTGATTTAAATGGTATCACAGAAAATGACCAAATAAAATACGAATTGTGAGAATGAGGACCATTTTAAACATTCGGTAAAAATGAGGACCATTTTAAACATTGTGTCAAAATGAGGACCATCCGCAACAAACATTACAAAAATAAAAACCAAAAATGTATTTAAACCTTTTATGTTAAATCCAAACCATAATTGGATTGAGGAATCTTTAGACAATATTTTGGCTTTCGAACATAAATATATAAAATTATGGAGGTACGAAATACATATTAAAAATATATATATATATATATATATATATATATATATATAATTTATATATAATTTGTATATAATTCAAAAAAGCATTTGAAGGAGAAATACATCTTTGAACAAGTTGGATTAAATTAGATTAATTAAGTCAAAATTAGAAGAAGAAAAATATTAAAAGAGTTTAAGTTTCAAACATCAACATAATTAAAAATTTAATATAATCTTTACAAAAATATATTAATATATTAAAATGTATTTTCACAACACAAATATATATTAATATATTAAAATGTATTTTCATAAAACTATGAACTACTTTACATGAAAATATTTAAATAGTATCTAATTATAAAGATAGAAAATAATAAATTAATATAATAACCGATTTAGATACCGATTTGTAAACTAAAAATTGTTAATTTTTAACATAATCATTATTGTGTATAGAAAATTATAATTAGTGATCAACTAAATTTTAAATCGATCACTAATATTAATTATTAAAATTATCAAAATAATTAGTGTATAAATTAATCACTAATTATATTAATGATTAATTCAGACACTTTTAATAATCAAAATCTTAATAACTAATTTTAATAATTAATTTAAAATTTATCTAAAATTTTTTATTTATAATAGTAATAATTATTTCAAAAGATCAATAATTTTTAATTTACAAATTAGTATTTAAATTAGTCGATATAATATTGATTATTTTTTTCTAAAATATATTGTTTTCAGAAAACATTTACCTAATTACCTAAGTTACGTAATGACACAATTACCTTTTACAATAACATATATTAATAATAGATAGATTTGCATATTTATTCTTCTTAACCCCCATATTTATTTTAATTTGAAAGTAGTATTATATCACAGTTTAGTATAAAAGTACTTAAGATTTATATCTTTAAAATAGTTCTTTATCATAATTTTCAATTGTAATATAATTTATAAATAAGGTTTTAATAAAATAATGATTAAACTATATTTAATAGTTTAGAATGAGTTGAAACAGTTAATCATTGTTAAATTAATTAAAGTACGTATATCTGGTCTCCTATTTTTGGGGAGAACAGGCTAAATAACGAAGATTAGAAAAACAAGTGCAGCTTTTGTCGATATGGTTTTGTTCCTATTTTTTATCTGCCTCTAACTTCCACCATTCAAATCTCAATCTATAAATAGAGGAATTCATTTACCTCTCTTCACACTTTCTGTTTCCATAATTTTCTTTCCCCAAAGCTTCATCAACCTTTTATTTGATCTGAGTTTTCTGGTTTTATTTTCCGATGGTTTTCCCTAAGTGTAGCACTGTTTTTCTTTTTCTTTTATGGCTTCTATTACTCATCAACAATGGCGTTGAAGCTCTTCATAAAATATATCCGCATCTTCAATCCGTTTCAGCAATTTCCGTCGGTACACAACACAGAACTGGATACCATTTTCAACCTCCTAGACACTGGATCAATGGTAAGGAATTTCAGTGCAATTATTTTTTTTTTTTTTTTTTCTGTTTGACTTGAACATAATCATTAACAATCATCAACTGGGTAATTAATGCACAGCATCTTTCATAATAAGAAAAAAGATGCATGGAAGAAAATCTTTTATCGATATATTTCTATATTTCTGCATTCAAGGTGTCTTAGTTTATACCGAAAATTATATGGTAACGGTGGTTTCTATTAGCATCTAAACAACTGAAGAAAAAAGTTTGTATGTCATAGGTAGGATCTAACAACGTGTGTATTTGCCTTTTATCTCCATACTCTTGATCATCGCCATTTAGGTTGTTTAAACGAAAATTTGGAACATCCTTTTGAAGCTTAAATAATCGTTCCTCATGCATTAAGTGGTTCATGATACAGTTAGGTGTAAAGGGATTTGGTTCGTGATGTAAACGTGTGCCTTTTTGCATGGTTTTTTAATGGTTATAAATGGTACATGCGAAACTATTCTATTAGAGACATCAAGGAGCTGGGTATAAAGCTACTTCTAAAAAAAATTGTTTTTTTTTTCGCCGATATGTTGTAATTTTAAATAAAAATTATGAAATTTTAAAAATTTTATGTACATCGATAAGTTGTATTTGCATGACATGATTTTGTTACGATCATTCTTAAATTGAAGTCGTACAAGTTTACAATTTTTCTCGTTTTCTTATTCTATTGTTTTAGTTTAAACTTATGTCATAATGAATAATATAATTTTAGTATGATCCGAATTGAATTGAAATTGTGCAGAGAATTAGACACAATTTCGATATAATCAAATCACACGAAATTGTATCACTCATGCAAAGCACAACTATCTATGTCATAAATTTTTTAAATTTTGTCTATTTTCATCTTTTTTAATTATACCCTATGGATGAAAAAGCTTAAAAAACAAAATCAATATGTTTACAAATTAAAATTACCCGATGAATATATTAAAAGTAAACCTTTAATAAAAATTGAAAATTGATCATCCATCCACCAGAACCTGTTGATACCCCATTTGTGCTACAAAAAATTTCTCACTGTCCTCACTGTTAACTTGGTTTTGTTTTCATGGTTCCTCAATGGCTGGAACGGACGCAACTAACTATGGCATGTAGATCCAAATGGTAAGGCAAAACATAATCAGATTTTTTGAGTTTTTGAGGAAGAAGATGCTAGATTTGTAACTTTTTTAGCAACGCAGGACCCATGTATTTCAACGGATTCTACCATTTGTTCTATCAATACAATCCGAATGGTTCGGTGTGGGGGAACATAGTGTGGGCACACTCAGTATCCAAGGATCTCATAAACTGGGAATCTTTAGAACACGCGCTCTACCCATCCAAGTCCTTCGACAAATACGGGTGTTGGTCGGGCTCAGCGACAATAGTCCCAGGTATCGGACCCGTGATCCAGTACACCGGTGTCGTAGACGAGAAACAAACTCAAGTCCAATGTTACGCAATACCCGCAGACCTCAAGGACCCGCGCCTCCGAAAATGGGTAAAACCCGATGATATGAACCCGTTTTTGGTGGCGGACAAACCCGTGAACGGTAGTGCGTTTAGGGACCCGACAACGGCATGGTGGAGCAAAGATGGGCACTGGAGAATGGTGGTGGGGAGCAGAAAGAAGGATAGAGGAGTGGCTTATATGTACAGAAGCAGAGACTTTAAGAAATGGGTCCGGTCCCAACACCCGCTCCATTCGAAAAAGGACACGGGTATGTGGGAGTGCCCAGATTTTTACCCCGTTTCGCTTAAAAGCAATTTGGGGTTGGACGCGTCGGCGGAGGGAGAGCATATGAAACACGTGCTGAAAAACAGTCTTGATGTGACTAGGTACGAGTACTACACTGTGGGAACGTATCGTAGGGATAAGGATAGGTATGTTCCTGACAAAACATCCGAAGATGGTTGGGGTGGATTAAGGTATGATTATGGTAACTTTTATGCTTCCAAGTCCTTTTTTGACCCTAGCAAGAACAGAAGAGTTATCTGGGGTTGGGCCAACGAGTCTGATACCAAAGAAGATGATGTTCGTAAAGGATGGGCTGGGATTCAGGTACTGCATTCAGATGTACTTTTCAGGAGATTAACGTTGTTTTGATTGCATAGGTTTTTTGGTATGTATTTGAATAATCATTTGCATGTGTGTTGAAATAATCAGGCGATTCCGCGAACGGTGTGGCTGGATCCAAATCAGAGGCAACTGTTACAGTGGCCAGTTGAAGAATTGAATAATCTCAGAGGAAAAGAAGTTACCCTGAACAAACAGAAGCTTCAGAAAGGAGAGAAAGTTGAAGTAAAAGGAATCTCTGCTGCACAGGTAAAATTTTTAATAAATTAAATATATTTTTATTCTCTAAATTTACATGAAAAGTTGAAATTCGTCCAATATAAAAAATTCATATAGTTTAATTTTCAAATTTTTGAATATATATATATAATAGGATTAAATATGGTTTTGCTTCTTAACTTTCGGTGAATCTAGAATTAGTTCATTTCGAAATTTTGGATCAATTTAGTCTTTCATCTTTCAAAATATGTGGATTTAGCCCTTTTAATCAAACTCTGTTAGGTTTATTTAAGTTTCGTACGAATTTCAAGATTGTATTTGAGTTGTTTATACTGTTTAACACATTTTTATTTTAATGTAAAGTCAAATTACTATGAAACGCGTTTGAAATGTCAAATAAACCTAACAAAATTTGATTAAAATGATTAAATCCACGTATTTTGAAAGATGAATGACTAAATTGGTCCAAAGTTTCAAAAATGGATTAATTTCAAAATTTATTGAAAGTTAAGGGACCAAAAACATATTTAACCCTATATAATATTTCTAATCTAACTGTTTGAAATTTTGTATTTTTCATGAGGTTGTAGTCATCGAGAGATTGTGATTCTATATATATCACATTGGTTTTACAATACATAAAAAATATTTGACACTAATTTTAATCAAAAACCTTAAAGTAATTGAATTATGGATCTTTATTCTTATACGGTGTTTAATTTTGTCTTTTTTATTCAATACGATATTTGGACTCGTTCTTGAACCATTATTTCAGGCAGATGTTGAGCTTGAATTTTCATTTTCAAGTTTGGACAAGGCAGAGAAGTACGATGATAAGTGGGTAGATGCACAGGAAGCTTGTGCCAATAAGGGTTCAAATGTGGAAGGTGGTGTTGGACCATTTGGACTTTTGACATTTGCTTCTGAAAAGCTGGAGGAGTTTACTCCTGTGTTTTTCAGAATTTTCAAAGATAAAAAGAAGCATGTCATTCTCATGTGCTCCGATGCAAGAAGGTTAGTGTAAATTCACTTCGGGATAACAACATTATTTTTCTGTCCATTTAAAAACTAATCGGATATTTATTTTGGGCAGATCGTCTTTAAAAGCTGATCTGTACAAGCCATCATTTGGTGGCTTTGTAGACTTGGATTTGACAAAGGATAAGAAAATTTCGCTCAGGAGTTTGGTACGTGCAAACATATAGTCATTCCTCTATTTCGTTCTCATTTTTATAGTATTTGTGAATGATTCTCATTTTTATTAAATATTTAAAATGATTTATTTTTGCGATTTGTATTTAATTTAGTTTTTTTCTGTGACATCGATTAAATAAATAACAGATTAATGTATAGATGATACTATTTATATTACATTTTTACCAAAGACACTAATAATTAATTAATGTTTTTTATTTTTTTAACTAAATTACAGATTGATCACTCGGTAGTGGAAAGTTTTGGAGCAGGAGGAAAGACAATAATATTGTCTCGAGTTTATCCACAGCTTGCAGTGTTAAGTGAAGCTCATCTTTTTGTGTTCAACAATGGCACTGAACCAATCACCGTGGAAAAGTTAAAAGGATGGAACATGAAATCTGCTCAAATAAAATGATTACCTAGAAATCAATTAGTATGCAGAAAATACTTTCCCCATAAAAAAAAAAATAGTATGCAGAAAATAGTATATATAGCTTATCACAGAGTTTGTAGACAAAAAGAAAAAGTATAAACAGAATCTTCTTCACATTTTAAAAGAATGTGATCAGAAGATACTGTGTTAGGCTTTTATGTTATTTTAGTTTAGTAGATTAAGAGGTCCAAATTGTGCTACCACTCTAGTTCTTTGTATTAATGGCATTGTAGTTTGATTATCTTAGTATAAAATAACTGTTACTAATAACTAATATCCTCACATTCAAAAGAATTATTCTTCCCCGAGTTCAAAAGCACAGATTGGACATAAGGTATTATTATTCATGAATAAAAAACATTAGAAACATAATAACCTAAAATTGTATTAAAAATACAAAAAAATAAAGAAGAGAAGAGTGTGTGATAATTGATATAAAAAAAATTTAAATATGATTTGGTTACTGTGATTTTTTTTTCTGTCTTTTTAACAGCTACATCATTTGTTTTAAGTCTCTATAGAATATGTTTTAACAGGAACAAAAATTATTTTATAAGAATTAAAACAAAATAATGAAAAAAAAAAACAATTTTGTGAACTTATTTTATACAATTGTGTTTGGGTGACAAAAACATATATAAATAATGTACAAGTATTTTCAATTCTGTCTGACAGAACATTTGATGTTGTTATAGAACATATATGGAAAACCGTATGTTTGAATTCGGCCGCAACATTTTAGTGCATGCTTAGAGTTACGTTGAAAAACCGATTTTCAAGTGAATTATTTTTCAAAAATTGATTTTAAAATCAAACGTACCAAGATTTTGTGTTGAAGAGTCATGATCACTGTCATATTGATGTTAAATCAAACACACTGTTAATTCAGGCAATTACTTCTGCATCCCATAATTTTCTTTGCACCATATTACTTTTCGGAACACAAAAATCAATTCTGGAAACTTTTCTTTTCGGAAAACAATTGTCCTTCCTTTTAAGGAAAATACTTTCCGAAAAGTTTTTGATGGGTGGAAAAGAAATTGACGAGGTGAAGGAAGTAATTGCCTTTAATCCATTGGGTATTTTCATTTTTGTTTTGATTGCTTTTAAACTTTTTTACGCCGAATTTTCTATATAGAATAGTAGACCAAAGAAAGAACAGGCCAAAAATAGCTTATGAATTAGCTAATCGGCAGAAGAACATAAAATTTATTTAAAAGATAATGATACTTTAATTCACTTTTTTTAATATATTTTTAAACCATCACTACAATTATCATTAGATCATCACATCACTAAAAAGAATAAAAAAAGATTATTTAATGGTGATTGAAATGGTGGATTAAAAGTGGATAAAAAAAGTGGGTTATAATATCATTTTTCTTATTTAAATTCTTATCTTGAATTTGTGATAAAAACATTTTAACTAATAAAAATATCTTATAATTTTTAGATATTTATACGAAAATTGCCTAAACATATATTTAGTTCCTTTTAATATTTTTTCATTCCTATCGTCTAAGCATATATTTATTTATTTCATGTCCCATTATACAAAAAGTACCATGGTAATTGACATAGAAAGTAAATCAAAATGCTACACTTCTTAATTGGATTAAAAAGCGAAAAATTGCAGTCTAATAAGATTGACATACTTACTCGTTGAAAAGGAAGCGACATTTAAACAAATTAAAAATGTATTTAAATCATAATTTAATTTTAATATTTAAAAAACAGGCCAAGCTTCAATATTTCTTTATTTGAAAATTGTTCCAAATTTCTTTATATTTAGGGTTAAATATATTTTTATCTTTTAATATTAAAGTATAAATGTATTAAAATACGTAAAGAATTTAAATACTACTGTCAATAAAGAAACACATCCAATTCACACTTCTAATAATAAAAAATAAAATTGAACCGAAGTAAAGGAACTAATTTTATCTGATGTAGCTTTGCACGTCCCCTCAACATTTTATTATTTTCAGAATGATTTTGAATTATGACCACCATAAACTTCTCGTATGGCTTAACAGTCCAGCATAGATCAAAACTTTAAAAATCTCCCACAATTTATAAGCCTAAAATACGGAAAATAATTTTTTGACAAACTTTCTTTTTGAAAATACTCCTTAAAACCTTCTGCTTTTAGCGCCCAATCTATTTTCCGTTCTAGTTCCTCACGACATCTTCAAAGTCCAATCAATGTACACGTAAGGCATGAGACTATAATTCTTTTGTAAGATGTTCAAACATAAACATTGTTTTGCAGAATCCAAACGCATTAGAAAAGAAAGAAGGTCCTTCATTATTAGAAACACCAAAGAAAATTTACGTTAACACAATATAAAATACGATTACAGAAATACTTTGAAATATTATAAAAGGGCATTGAATTAACTACAATAAATAAATTTATATCTTGTACTCAAACCAATATTAAATTTGTAATCATTACTTAATTGATATCTTAATCGAACAATTGAAGTCATTTGTTAATGTCAGCCGTAATAAGAAATCGGCATATGAATTCCAATAGCTACAGCTCCATTAAATATTGTAATTCCAAAAGAATTTCATATTTCAGTACCAAAATACATTCAAACAAAGTAGTATTTATCAAAAACACCAATCTACAAACAAACTTCATTTAAACGTGTATCATGTAAACTAGGATACATAAATTTGATAGATTGAAAAAGCAGTTGTAAAAAAAGGAAAGTACTCCTTCAAGTCTAATAATTTCATCCACTGAGATATGTTGAATTGTCATTCCAAAAATAATAATTCGATGAAGGTTTATTAAGATAGAGAAATATTATAATTCAAAATAATTTTAAGACCACCATGCTGAATAGCAACATTGATAAAAGAAAATTAAAGGATGTAGAACGTATAATCTATTGATGTATGACGAAGGAAATTGGAAAAGAGACTACCCATATTGCTACATCATTGCCCGACGCTGTTCCTTACATTGAACTAGATATCTATAAAACAGTTTAGTGAAGGTTATTTAAATATAATGAAAACAAAACTGACACAATAAGTGTTCCAGCTTTCAAAAAGATTATAAAACGTATAGGATGCTGCGATATCAACATAGATGTTTGAAGTGTTAGATTATAAAATACTTACAAAATTTTAATATTATAATCTTCCTTTTCATTTTGAGTTAAAGGCAATGACATTCTAATTGTAACGAGAAGATACCAATATGCAATTGTAAAAACGACTAAAGATTGCAACGAAATACGGAAAAGAAACATAATTTAATGTCATCATCATAGCAATATAACTGACCGCTACAAAAATATCCACCAAAACATTTAACATCAATAAAAACCAGAAACAATTAACGACAAGTATATAATCAACAAACCAGTCCCAGTCCCAAATCCATAAAGAACAAGAGACCAACAACATCAACCAAGATTTACTTGATCTTCTTCTTCGGCCTCAACTGCAAGCACGAAACAATATTCAAAACAGATAAGCATTCAACATATGGGAATAATAAAAAGGCCAAGGTTCAAAAACTGATCAAATCAATGGAATAAACAAGACAAGGGGTATAATTGGCACAATAAACTGACCTGATTACTGTGGCCACACTTCTTCTTGCGGCAGTTCACAGCCCTTGGGTGAAGACGAGCATAGCATCTAACAAACAAAAATCAGGACATTTGAGTAACGGTAAATTATTCATATCAAATGAAAATAAGTAGACGATCAAAAATAAACTTTACAAATTAACAACAAATAGGAACCAATGAAGAATGTACCAACCATGAAAATCAACTGTGAATAATAAACCACAGTTAACAAAGTAGAGATGGATATTAATATAGGGAAAATTATAACCCCTCCTCCATTGTAAGAAAAAAGGGGCTAAGTTATTGTCCCATTAAAAGACAAGTAAAAAATAATTTAGTGCATACTTGCGGCAAATCATCTTGTCTTGGTTGTATTTGCGAGCCAAAGCCATGAGCGAGGGCTCAATGATGCCACCGCGAAGCCTGAGGACAAGGTGAAGGGTCGATTCCTTCTGAATGTTGTAATCGGCCAAGGTCCTTCCATCTTCGAGCTGCTTCCCAGCGAAAATCAAACGCTGTTGATCCGGAGGAATACCTGAGTATTCATTCAACGAGGATTGTTTATGTTATGGAAAATTGAAATTGTGACGAATGGAGTTTCAAAAGGAGTTTGGAATGGTGTGTTACCTTCCTTGTCTTGAATCTTGGCCTTGACATTGTCGATGGTGTCGCTGCTCTCAACCTCGAGGGTTATGGTCTTCCCCGTTAGGGTTTTCACGAAAATCTGCATCTTTGCTGCTCCCTCTGTTCTGCTGCTTCTTCACGAACCAAAGCTTTTATATTCTCCTTCCTAGGGTTTCAAAATACTGAGCCTGGGCTTATGTTTTTATGGACTCAGGCCCATTTGTTTTGTCAGTTTTGTATTGTTGGGCTGGATTTTAGTTAGCCAGATTAGTGACTGAATACTCAAATATTTGCATTAGGGCCTTGTTTGGATACAGGTGCAATTTTTAGGAATTTTTCTACTTAAATTTTTTTTTTTTTTCATGAGTCCCTCAAAAGTCTTTTCTAACCTTGCATCTTAACGGTCTGAATCTTTTATTTTGCCTTTGTCAGCTATGTTATTTAAACAATGGAAATTGCAAAAGTACAATACAATACATGTTTCTAAATTTTAATCTTAATGCTGTCAATCAATGAAAAGTATTACAAATATTTATTCTTTTAAAAATTAACAACCTTATCATGACAGGGTTGAGTATATAATTATGTTAAGAAAATTACATTGTTGATAATTATTTGGTTTAACTTTTGTTTGTTTTGTTTCCAATCTTCAAAAGAGTGTTCATAAACAATGGCAACATTTATTGTTTTCTTTTCTTTTTTCTTTTTGTTATATCTTTTGGGAACATGAAATAAAATGAATATGAAAAAATGACTTTTTTTTCTCAGACCAAATAGTTCTTAAACTGAGTTCCAAAACTCTTTCAGTTTAAGTGTTTCTTTTCGTAGTATTTTTTGGTCTATGATTTTTTTTTAAAATTGGATGTTAGTTGCCGGATTTTGTTCAGTTTTAAAAACATTCTCCAATATATTAAAAATGTGTATAAAGAGGGTGTTACTTTTACTCTCATTGGCATATGTTTAAAAAAAATTGGGATGTATTTTCTTTTATTCTTATACTTGTATTTATTAGTTTTGTTTGTTCAAGGAGAAAATTTTAAAAAGTGAAAAACATTTTAATAGAAGAAAAAAAATTATGCAGAATGAGATTCTTTCGATCAAGGGTCGATCAAGGGAAAGAGAATAAAAAAGTGAATAAATAATTTAATAGATACGATAATTTTTTTAAAAATAACTTATAGAAAAATATATTTATAAAATGGTTAAATTATTTTTACTATGTAATTTAATTGTAATTATTATTAAATTATAATTGTATTATTATTTTATGATTTACCTTTATTATTATTATTATTATTATTTATACATTTTTATTATTATTTATTCCAATATTATTTTATTATTATTTTTAATTAATATTTTTTATTTTTTATTTTTATTATAGTAATGATCAAACTAGTTGGTTCTAATTTGCAAAATAGTATTAACGTCCTACACAAACGAATTCCAAATTGTTAAAGTGCATGCTTCACTGCAAAGGTCCCGAGTTTAATAATTATTTGATGGAAATTGTACAATAAAACAAATTATATAATATTAGTTATGATTAAATATGAGGGCTTTTTTTAAAATTAAATATATTTTTCATCACTAAATTATTAAAAATCATTAAAAACTATTTTATTGTTAAATTAAATTATAAAATATTTAGTTTTTTTTCAAAGTTATTTAAGACATCATTGGTAACCATACTTAAGGTAAACACATACATCTTTACATCATCGCATCGTATATGTATGTATTTTTTAAATATTATGCATGAAATTATATTATGTATGTATTTTTTAAATATTATGCATGATATTATATTATAATGTGACGATACAAAATATATTTATATTTACTAAAAATAAAATAAAATGAACAGAAAATATATGAAAAAATAATTATTAATAAACAAGATAAAGAAAATGAGAATAAAAAAGTGAGAAAACATACCCTTTATAAAACATGTAAAAGTAATATTATATTTTAAAAGTTTAACAAATAATTATGCTATAAAAGGTTGAATTAAAATTATGAAATGAGATATAATAGAAAATTCTCTTTTATATATAATTATAGATATATTTAGATACAATTTGTTTTATAAAGATATTTTATATGATTTTAGTAAAATGTAATTATTTTAAAATGAAAATTTTATAATAATAATAAATAATATAATTTGATTTTATGAGTCACAATAATTATAAATATAAATTCATATATAATAATATGTTAAATGAAAATTATGTTATATATTTCATGTCAAATGATATAAAAAAATACAGATTTTCTTTTTCATTGTTACATTTTCTTAAAAAAGTTATAAATAAATAAATTATACAAGATTTGCAAAATTAATATTGTGATTCAACTTTTTCTTAAAAAAATTACAAAAATAAGGAAAAGATCTTTTTAAATTTTATATTCATTACAATTTAAATTAAATATATATATATACAGAGTGGGATAAAGAAAGAACTTATCTTCTTTTTTTTGTTGAATAAGTTTACAGAATAATATCATATTATATTGCCACAACAAATAATAGTTTACAACGAGATATAATAATTATCATAATAAACCCAGTCCAGTAAATGAAATTTTTAAAACTAACGACACTATAATTTTTGAAAATAACAGCATGTTTAAAAATAAACATGCATACATATATCATAACAGCTAAGTATTAATTAAAATACCAAAAATAAGAGTTCGGAAGTGGGCATAACAGTTGTGTGTGGTTTAAAAAGCTGCAGAAGGATATTCAAATATACAATGAATCGTGTATTGATAAAATTGCACATAATAAATTTATTAGCCGCCAACCTCTTGGGCTTATTGTTAAGATTTTCCACTCTGGATGCCTCGAGCTCAACTAGAGCAGGAACTAGAGGGATGCTATCTTGGGAGCCATAATCTCAAGAAGTCCCTTTGGGTTGTCCACATGAACCCAATGACCAGCATTCGGAAGAACATAGAAGGAAACTTTTCCAAGAGTGTCGGATCCTCGCACACTGGCTAGTTTCTGGATTCTCTCAATAGCATCTTGGTCCCATCTATCACTTTTTTCAGCACGCAAAATCACTATTTCCATACCTTTGGGAGGCTTCTCCAGAAGATTCCAGTAAGACTTTTCGCTGCATAATTTTAAAGTTCGGGATTTGTTACTTTTGGCTGCGGAGGGAGATCGCAGAAAACACTCTAGAAAACAAAAGGTTTAAATAAACCTTTTCAAATGAGGTTAAGTTGTCAGATATTCGAATAACTGTCTTCTATTTCTTATTTCAAATATTTGTGTAAAAGATCATTTCAAATGTTTTACTAAAACTAAACGATGCTTCATTTACCAGTAAGAATCGAACATCTCTTTAGCATTTTCAAGATCAAATATCCACGTCTCATGATCACCAGCTTTTTTCAGGTTGGTGCCTATCCAGTCCGACAGTGCTTTAGAGTAACCAAGTCCCATAAGATGACTCACAAGCCACCTGAAAAAAAGGTGCAGTGTATATTTTAGTCCAACTGCATTATTAGATTGGCACGAGGAAGATTCGTATATCGTACATTTTTTAGTGTTTGGTAATCAAAACACTGCACTTTCAATAAGTTTCAAGACCTCAGTACTTTTGGACATTAGACAAACAATCAGATCATGAAAAGGAAATGAAGAAAGAACCGAGGGAGTCCTTCATTCGGCAACATAAATTACCTCAATCACTATGCTTAAAATGTCTAGAAAGCATTTGTAGATTTACACTTACACCGTACATCAAACGCAATATCCAACACTGTAACCGGCACTTTATTTCATTATATAGAAAAAAGCAGATCATATACACGAAAAATGGGAAAATGAATAATTCTCTATCTACAGTCTCTAAGATTACAAGGAATACGAAAAATTAGCTTCAAACATATTGTTTAGAATAGAATATATTCATCATAAATGTACTCCTAAACTGCTACTGGAAGAGGAAACATATATCATGAAATAGATAATGTCCACTACCAAAAATTATTACTGGCCTAGCATCATAAGAAAAGGTTCAGGGATAAGGAGTCTCACTTGCGAGATGAGAATTGTGTTGGTAAACTCTGCAAGGTTGCTAGAACATCCCGGACTTCATCGTTTCTGTTTTCAGGGTTCACTTCACCAGGGACAGAATCCAATACCCAGAGCTGTTCTTCAGAAGGGATAAAAAAAGAAACATAAAGAGGACTTCAGGCCTATAGTACAAATGCTTCATTTTAAAATCCATAATACGGTTCTTGAAAAATACCAAAATTTCAGACTGAGACAGAAAGTGAGAGAATTTATTAAACTGAAAACTTTTGTCCAAATCGGATTTTAAAGGTAAGAAAACCAGCTCTGTTCTACATAGATCTGACAACAGTGAGGTAAAATGTTTTGCCTCAGTTGTCCATGAAACTGGCTTTGGATCAACTTGAGCTCAACACGAATGTTTTAGTATTTTAATTTTAATTCAACTTCAATTAAAGATCGATTTCATTAAAATCAGACCAGTCCTACACAGATCCAAGAACAGTGGGAAAACATTAGTTTCCAACTGTGTAACCTACACCTTATTATCTTAATTAACTAAAAGAGATTTACCAACATTATCATCACAAAAAGAACGCAAGAAAAATTTGAATAGTAATTTTACAGCAACTCTCCATATATAATTCAAAATTGCTCAGCAGAAACAATACTAAATGATTATATATATAATAGCTTCTGAATATTACACAACTGAAGCAAAATTTAAAATACAACAGAAGGATATCAACAATCGAAAGGGTCAAGAATGTGAGTTAGAGAACCCCCTTACCAAACTTAGGATCTTCTTTTCTTAACAACTCGGTATCACACTCAAGAACCCGTCATGTAGCCTTACAACCTTTGATTAAAGAATAAAACATCTCATTACCATCTTAGTAGCTTAGAAAAAGAAAAATGATGGTGATTATTCAAGAAATAAATAACTAATAGTACAGTTGCACACAAATATGGATAGAATATGGGAAAAAAGAGTAGCTCAAGAGGAGTTGAAGCCCTACTCTCCCCTTTTCTAAAAATGGCCGTGTTCCGTGTATACTAATGGACTTTATGCAAAGCTTTCAAAGTAAGTTTTGGCTAACAAGTTCAATTTTGAGTGCATGTGGTGTCCAATACAGGATTTTCGTTGATCCTACTAAAGTAGAAGCGGTAATATAATGGAGCCAATCCATTACACCTACAAAAGTAGAAAAAGTTTCATAGGATTGGTAGGGTATCGTAGAAAGTTCATTGAATGTTTTTTCATATTTAATCTTAAAACTAATTGCTATTAAGCAATGTTTTTTGACAAATATACATTCCCCACTCCAAGAATTGAGGTAAATCATGTTGGACTTCCCAAACTCCCCCTTCACAAATGCCTGTTACACCATGCAAGCCTACCAAAATTAGATATAAGCTCTAATACAATGTCAGATTTCATCTTAAAACTAATTGCCATCCAGTGAAATTGTCCAAATGATATATAAGTCGCATTTTAAGAATTGAGGCATCTGATGCAAGACTTCACAACAAGTTTCTATCGATTGACAGTACCCTTGACTAAATTGACTCAAAAAGGGCATAAATTTATGTGAAATACAACATGAATTTATGGTTAATAGAATTTAGTTTAAGGATCTTGTGTATGTTTCTTGTGGCAATAATATGTTACTGTGAAAAATAGGAAGGTAGAATAATACAGATGTAACCCCTATAACACGCACTAGAATTCAACATGGAATCTAATACCAATTTCTGATGCTTTACAAAATTTTGAAGTATTTGCATCAAAGGCTGATATTATGAATTCAAATGTCAGGCTAGGACTATTATACGACAAAAAGCATACAATCTGAAAGACTAATCCACCAATGTTCCTAATTAACAATTGTAGGGGCACCATAGCATCATTGCATAGAGCGGAATTTCCCGAATTCACAATTGTGACTTTGTCCGTTATTGCAGCCCCTATCATTGCTATGGTTGTAGCATGTGTCCAGCATCCTCTTGTCATCTCTAGTCAGTCTACGGCCAATTCTTGAGATAATCCTAAGTTCTTTTTCTTTATACATATACAGTTGATGTATAATTTCAACCATTTTCTAACTTGCACTATATGTCTACGACATTACTACCTATATGGTATGATATCTGCAAAATTGATAACACCGTAGTCCACTAAAAGGAAGAGTTATATAGTTTAAGTATAACATCAATTGCATTCTACTCAACATAAGACTCCAAAGTCCTCTAGTTTGCGGTATAACAACATATCTTGTCCCCACAACAATGTTAAACATGACTCAAATCAACAGCTAAATAACTTATCATGTCATCAGGAACCGTTTTCTGTTTAGTTAACTATGGTTAGTTTAGAGTTTGCTATTCTGCCTTTTTGTATCATGAGCTCCTATATAAATTTGTTCCATGTACCTTGTTTAGGCGTGAAAAATGAAATATTCTCATCTTTCCAAGTTCAATACATAATATTGTATTCAACTGTTGAAAATATAATTAGCTATTACAATAGAGAAGAGAAGAGAAACCTGTTTAGGAGACAGAACAGAATGGCCATAGTCACCGTGGCTACAACTCTCAGCAAACTGCAAAGCCACCTTTCCACCCATGGAGTGACCTACGACAACCTCAGGCCAAGGCCAGCCTTCAGCCTTCACCAAATCGGCCAAATCTTTGGCCGCAGATTCAATATTGTGAGGTGGATTCAGTTCTCTCTCCGTCGATTTCCCGTGGTTCCGCATATCCAACATCACCGTCCTCCAATCTGCACGGAAAGAAAATCGGTAAATGATATTCGATTTAGAGTAAAAAAATAAAAAAAAAAAAAAAGGAAACATGAGAGTCGAGCGCGAGTACTGGAAGAGGGAGAGGAATTGGAGAGAGAGGCCAAGAGGTTGCGAGAGAAGGAGCGCCAGTTTCTGGAGGATCCCAAAAAGCCATGGATGAAAACGGCCGTTGAAGTGTAAGGCTTCTCCGGATTCGCTCGTAATTCCTCGTAGGCTACGGTTTGCAGCCACCTTGGACGAGGGAGAGTCGCTGAGTTGAGGAAGCGAGTTAGGAGAAGGGTACTGTTTCTGATTCTCAGAGATGTCGCCATTCTCTGCTCTGCTTTTACTGGGCTTTTAGTTCTGCTGTGACATTAACGGTTATGGACACCTTGGTCCAATGGAAGACGGAGAATAATGGTATCGCCTAGTTTAGGGGAGAAGTTTAGATGTAAATTAATAAATCAAAAATGAAAAAAATAAACAAAATAAATTTGACAGCTGTGGGATTTGAACCCACGCCCTTTCGGACCAGAGCCTAAATCTGGCGCCTTAGACCACTCGGCCAAACTGTCATATGTTCAAAGATTTTCAAATGGCAAAATAGCTGATTGATGCTTTGCAAATCCTGATGTATATAATATGTATTGTAGCTCGTTAAGCCGGTTGTGTTCATAAAGAGGACTATTTTTTTTTTTAATATTTTTATCTCTCATATATGTTTATGTTTGTAGAAAACTTTGTTAAATATCTATGGTTAAATAAATTTTATTTGTGTGATTGGAATATAAATTGAAATACTAAAATTAATGAGATGACACAATAAATTGATTATTGTATATAGAATTCGAGAGATTCACTTGGATCCTAATTTATGCAAATGTCCAAGTGGATAGTTTGCACCACTTTTAATTGAATGATGTTAATATTGTACTTACACATATTTCAAAAAGTCTATTGTCCCACCAATTAAGAGAGATTCCACAAAATTGACATGTGTGATGATTTGATAAAAATTAGTTAACAAGGTATGTGAAATGGATTTATACATGGAATAACATGCATGAGTTACCATTCCTATAATGCAAGAAACTTTGTTTCACAAACAATAATACATGGAATGACTTAGAAAAAATATTAGAACATAATATACATACTTTAATCATGTTGTATTAAGTGAGTCACCATCATTATATCACAACCTCTAAGTTCATGATGTTTGTTTCACGACCCATTTTAGAGACACAACATTTGATTGTGTCAAGTTGGAATGACTTTCAAGAAAATTTGTTTGTGTCAAATCTTATAACACTAACTTTAACTCATGCTTAAATACAACTATATTTCTTAAGAGATTTACATAATTAGAGTTATAACTCCTTTCATCGTCCTTTCGAAACTATATTGTGTACAATAAATACCTTTGCAAAAACATGACATAATAGATGGTGACCTAGTGAAAATCATCATGTAGACTAAATCATTATCATTGTTATAAAAAATGTAACCCAACTTTTTATTATAATTGGCAATGATGTGGTGGAAGAAATTTTTGTTCTAAATTGGATTTCACTACTAGAATCTTTCTTATTACATAGGATTTTTCTTGAAAATTTGTTAAAAAAATTTGCAAGAAAATATTTTTTTCTATCATTTTTTCTAAGAATCTTAATTGGCAAGTAATTCCTCCATAGGTAATTATTTCCTACAAAATTATAAAATTCGCAAGTATTTCCTACAAAATTTGTTACGAAAAATGTTTAATACAAAATATTTTGCAAAAAAAATAGTAACGATTTCTTGTAGTTTTTTTTCACAACAAAATTTGTAAGTATTCATACAAAAAAAAATTAAATCAAAATTGGCAGGAAATATGAGTTTTTTTAATAGTGTTTCAACATATAAACTATATTAGTGACTAATGCACATTTACATAAATTTATTAACTAACCATGAATACTATTGTTCTAGTACTCTCATAGTCTTATATCATTTGAGAGTTGAAACTAAAGATAATTTGAAACACATTTTTCCTTCAATCTCCAAAAATATATTTTGAATATAAAATTATGATAAGTCCTTTAAGCTACAAAGTGGGAAGGTAATATGTCAACCATAAATCTTTGACTTTACTTCACACACTAAAAGATCTTTGACTTTAAATCGTTATTTCTTAAAGTACAAATACAATCTAGATTGTCTCTCTTTAATATAAGTAAATCATGATTCCATTTAAGGATGTCGAAAAAATTCGTATTCGCGGGTATCCGCAGATAAAATTCAGAACGGATAGGAAATAGATATTGAAAATGAATATTTGTGAATAATAGGTACGAATATTTTTTATACCTGCATGTTAACGAGGCAGGTATAAGTATCATAGTATCCGTATCGTGGATACCCGTACCTGTGGATACTCATACTCGTTATACTCTAATTCAAATTAAACAAAATATTATTAAAACATTAACACATTGATTTTGAATGAGTTATTTTTTATCAATTGGTTTTAAAAAAATCTCAATTTATTTGTATTCAACATTATCTAAATGAGTTATTTTCACTTTATTTGAAATTTATAAAGGTTATGCATTATATTTTTATTTGAATTTATGGTTAAATTTTCTTATTAAATATTAAATATATTTTTTTGTAAATACTTGCACGTACCCATAGATATTAAAAAAATATGTAGGTACTCACATAACGAATACCCGCACGGATATAAATACGGATACGATACATATATTTATATAGCGAGTAGGGTATGTGAGAGCTACTACCCATACGAGACATATATTTAACAAACAACTATCTTATAAACAATTTTTTCTAAATTAGCAGGTCAAAAATGTATAGTTTTTTATTTATATTTTGTTGAATAGCATGACAAAAAATATGTAATATTAGCAATGTTTTCTTATACTATATGGATACTTTATTGGAAACAATTCATCATACATTGCTGGTGAGCATAAGACATTGATTAATAATTTTACTATGATTGTCATTACTAACAAAATTATTTAAATATTTGAATACTAATAAATAAATAAATAATTTTTTAAGTGGGTTAGTGAGCCAACCCACTTAACCTATCAATCCGTGGTGGGTTGAGCCAGGTTATAAAATTTATGGCTCACCATAAATTAAGTCGAGTTAGATTCACTCATCTTCAACCTGCCTTGTGGTGAGCCAACCCGTGAATTGACTCACTTTAACATGTCATTATCAATACTAATGATTTTGTTCCAAATAAAATTAAGAACAACATTTAATATTATTTTGTATTATACAACGTACTTATTTAATTTTTTTAGAATATTTAATTTTAATTTTAAAATTTAAATATAAATATTTTAACACATGGAATCATCTTGGCGTTCGGGTATGTTTGAGAAAAAAAAATCTTATAATTTGCTATATATTAAAGTAAATAAATTTTCAAAACTTATTTTATAGGTAACCTTTCATATTTCAAATAATTTTATTATTTTTGTTAGCATAATTTTAAAGTGATGGTCTGTTATATTATTTTAATAATATTAAAAGATTAAATTAAATTTAATATTTATTAATTAATAACTCCTAGTCTTATTAAAAAGCTAAATATTAATTAATTACTCTACACATCATTTTAAAATTATATTAAACACATTAATTATTAAATAAATTCATCAATTTTATTAAATTAAAACTAAACAATCAATGTAACTTAAATAAAAAATAAATAACCGATGAAGAAATGAAAAAGAAAAAGAAAAAGAAAATTCAGGTACGGAGAGAGTCGATTTCTGCATCTCAGTGATCATCAGCAAATAGGTCAAGTAAATAAATTGATAAAAAGAATTATTTGAATATTTAGAAGAAGAAAAAAAAGTATACATAGAAGTAAGATTATTTTTTTTGAAAAAATATTAAACGAAATTTAACCTTATTTAAAAAGACGGGTTAAATATATTTTTTATTTCTTAATTTTTAGTGAATTTTGAAATTAGTTTATTTTAAAATTTTGTACTAATTTAATCATTCATCTTTTAAAATATGTAAATTTAATTTTTTTAATCAAACTTTATTATATTTATTTGATATCTCAGACTTAATATTAAAATAAGAATGTGTCAAATAGTATAAACAACTCAAATATACTTTTAAAATACATACAAAACATCAAATAAATTTAATAAAATTTAATTAAAATCTACGTATTTTAAAAAATAAAGAATTAATTAATTTAAAATTTCAAAAATTAAAAAACTAAAGACATATTTAATTTTTGAAAAAGTGTTAAAAGTTGAGTGTACCGTGTTTGAAGTGGTAAGTGGAGCTTGTTGTTTGGATTGAATGCGTGGCTGGAATTTCAATTCTGGTTTTCAGGGTCACTCTAGTAGGACTTCCAGGCCTATGACTAGACTAAGAGGAGAAACCAAAACACGTTTAATTGCGAATTTGCCACGTCATGGGTGGAAGAGGTTTCACATTTTCTCATTCTTTTCGTTTTATTTACCACTCTGCGACCCTCCGCCACATCACCCACATTCTTTCACTATCTCTCATTTTCTTTCCCCTTCACTCCTCTCTTTCACTCTTCCACTCTTTCCTATCCCCACACCAAACAAACAAAAAAAAAAATAACAACTCATGGACCCCACACCCTCCTTCCACCGCCGATCCTCCTCCTCTTCCTCCGACCGCCTCCTCGGTCGCTACCCCGCCACCGCTGCCGCATCCCCCTCCCCTGCCGACGAGCTCAGCGAAGCCGAGCTTTTCTGGGCCGCCGATTCCTCTGAATCGGAACCCCAACACCACGCTCCCTCGCCCAAAACCCGCCTCCGCAACTTCGATCGCCCCGTCGATTCCGGAATCCTCGTCGTGCTCACGGAGCCGGATTCCCGTGGCGGCGTGTTCCGCGGCAAGTCCCCTGTTCAAACCTCCTCGCGAATGATGATTCCGTCGCTGCCCAGGCCGCCGGCTTCCGACTACCTCGCGCAGTCCGCGCCTTCCAGAAAGTTCCAGCAATCGGCGCCCGTCAAGGTCCCGATTCTGATTGCGGCCAGCGCCTCCAGGCGCCGCAACGCCGACGAATTCGCGCGCGTGATCGATGACGACGTCGACGACGACGAGGAGATGCTGCCTCCGCACGAAATTGTGGCGAGAGGCTCCGGGGTTTCGCCCAAAACCACTTTTTCGGTGTTGGAAGGAGTTGGGAGAACCCTCAAAGGGAGGGATCTCCGTCAGGTTAGAAACGCCGTTTTGCGTCAAACCGGTTTTCTTGATTGATTAATTTAATTTTACTTACTTTCCCTTTCTATCTTTTTTCTCTCTCTTGATGAGGTGGGGAAGTTAAATTTTGATAGCTTCTCTGCACTATCGGTGACCGTGATAGTTTCGCTCCACGTAACTTCGTTTTCGGATGTTCTTTTTGTTCTGTGCTTGATATAGAATCTGGAAACATGTTAGTTGATGGACCAAACTTGGATAAAGTCTATCTTTTTTTTCTTTTTCCTTTTCTTTTTCTCTTCCTCCCTCCATTTTTGTATTGGATCACTTCGATTTTGTTGGAACATTTAAATGGCTAAACTTTAATGTTCCCTGTTCTTATCATACTCCATTTGCACTGTCTCTGAAAGTTTATAGTCTGTGGAGATAAATATATGAAGCAATCCTGTGTTGATGAATGGAGTGAACACTAATCAGATAATTGGTGCTTTTCATGTGATTGTAAACATTATCTAAGCATTATTCACTTGCTTTGAAAGGAGGGGAAGTACAATGATTGTGCTTTGAAAAGCTTGGAGAGTTGGTGAGATTGTTGTCCGTATTCGTGTTAACATGTTTCACTATGAATATTACACCAGGATTAGATTCTTATTAAGCTCAATAAAGAACCATGATTACTGGTGGTTAGATCTAAATGCGACTTATTAGGTTTGTAATTTTCTGATATGGAATAGTTCTGATTTGTTAATGACATCCCATTTTCCTGCATGTTCTGTTTCTCGTTTCTCACTCTGCTTTCAGCCGAATTTCGAATCGTACCATAGAGATGTGTGTGATGTAGGGAATTTGGTTGGGTAAAATGTTGATTACTGTAGAATATTGGGATTGCTTGGAGTATGTACAAGTTAAAGATTTGGTTCATTGACTTGTGTTGGGTAAGATCATGAATTTTCCCCAGGTGAAATTTCATTGTTTGGCCCACATCAGACGAAGTTGTGGGCAAGTACATCGATTCGTGGCCTCGGAAGTTGCTTGTTGAACTGGTGTTACCAGTCATGGAAAATGGACAAATCGTTTTCATAATTTAAAATGGTTTATTTTTTCATCAACTAAGGAAGCAAGTTGGACAAAAGTTTCAACATCAATTCATCTAAACACATGTTTCGTGTTGTTTTACGGAAAAAGTAGAATGCTGTCTCACAAGATTGAATTTATTGTACTGCCACCGTGATAATGAAATGGCTGAATGGATTAAATTGGATCACAAGTTGCTCGCAAAAGGATACTTAAATTAATTTAGTTTGACAAAGGTAAATTCAGATTTAGATAATACTCAAACCTCCAACAGTTAGTTATATATTTGCATACACTTAAGCACTGTGATTTAGGTATTTATAGGAATTGTTCTCTCGAACAGGTTTAAAAATCACTGTGATTTTTTAATGCTTTTACTCGTAAAAATTCTTTTTTTTTCTTTGAAAACAATGTGTCAAAAGCAACCTATTCATAATATATCTTCCAAAGCCCAATCAATTTTTCGAAGTCCAAAATTAGGCTCTCAATGCCAAATTATTACTTTTTTTAATACTGTTTTAAAAATATTTTTAATTATATAAATATATAATCTGTAATAAAAATATTCATTTAGGAAGATACATTTACAATATTAATTTCATGTTAGACTGAGATTAATAAATTGGAAAATGTATAATTAATTTTAGATATATAAAATATATTATTATTAATTAAAGTTTATAATTAATAAATCTATTATTTGAAAATATATTTTTTTAATGTAAACGATTTTTATTATTGTTAATAAATTTAGCTTTATAAATGTTTTTAAATATTTTTTAATTGAGCTTTATTAAATTAGCTGGTTAAAAGATTCTTCTTGACCTTTTCTTAAGGATTTGACTTTTTTTTTTAATCTTAGTTTGATATTGTACTATTTAAGTCACTGAATCTGACAAAAGTATTCATGGAATCAAGCTTGTAAATATGGTGTCTCAAGAACTGAAATAAATAAATATATACAGTCTTGTTCTCTTTTTTAAGTTGGGTAATGGATAATGACACAAAAATTTATAATTTTATTATAATAATTTATTTTTATCTTTATTACGTTAATATAATATTTTATTGTAAAAGAAATTGTCAAAGTGAATGTAGATAAAAAAAGTGGTGTTAATTTTTTTTTCCGGTTTTTTTTTAGTATTTATGTAACTACGAATAAAGATATCATTTACTAGTTTGTAACTTTTGTGAATAAAGGTGTGAATTGCCATAAAATTTGAGAAAATAAAATTAAGCATTTTATTGATTATATTAATAGTATGGAGAAAACGTAAAATATAATAGTGATGCCAATATGATGCTTGAAGATTGTTAAAATACGTCTATAGTGTGATTATATTTGTAATGATAGGAAGAATACTTTGATTGCTTTTTCTTTTCTATATTATTCGTTTAGTTATGCTTATGGACTTAAGCCAACCTTTACAACTTATTTGTATTTTTCTGATCGAAATATAATTGTAATTTAGTATAGTTACCGATAATACTTATGTCTTAATTGCTTAAATAATTTGTTATTAACTTTAAAAAATTCACTCAATGTGTGTGGATAAAATTGATAAATATATTTGTATGGAACAATTATAAATGAGAAGTGGCGAATTTTTAATCAATATTTGAAGAGTGTTAAAATCTATAATATAAAAATTTATGGGATGTCAAATATATAAAATATATTAAAATTTTAAAATATAATACAATCACAATCCAACCGAATTTTAAAAAAATATTTTTCTTAAAATTTTCTCAACAAGAACAATTGAATTCAACTTAACATAAAACGTATTTAAATTCATACATAACAAAAAAAATTATCCATGAAAATACTCATGGTAGCATACTCCAAGTTACCTTTAGCAACACCATATATACTTGCGTACTACAAATCCCATTATACTTGGATACAACATGTGTAAAGAAACTATAAAATGGTATTTTAGTATTAATATTGTGTTTAAAATAGTGAGACTCCATTATTATTTTAATAATAAAAGGCTTAAATATAAATAGAAATTTCATAAAAGAGATTCATTACTTTAAAATACACAATTTCTTTAAAAACTATCTTTCTAAAGCTCTCTTACTTCTATCTAAGTTATCTCACATTATATTTTAAAAAATCATACCGTAGAATTACTTCTGGTGGTGAGTTCTTCAAGATTAACAAATCAATTTCTCTATTTGAGTAAGTTAGTTTTTTGTCCCTTTTACATGTTCAATTTGTTCTTATTTTGCATGTGGATCTATCTAATCTACATGTGTCTTTAGAGTCATCTATAAGATTCTAATTGATCAATGATTCTAATGGTGTACATCGATTATGTTTGTGTTGTTCTTAGAAGCAAATAAATATTCTTATGCATTTGAGGTTGTTCTACAGTATTGAGTTGTTACTAAATGTAAAGGAAGCTAATTACAGCTATTATAAGTTCTAAACTGGTTCAATTGACTGAATGTGTAGTTGCATGTGTGATTCTATGACAAATTGTTGATTTTGAAGAGTATGAGCTGTTGAATTGAGGATGGTAGAATCTTAAGTTTACATATTTTAGGATGTATGATGAATTTTGGGGATTTGATGAATAGTATAATGAATGAGTTGGTTTGAAGCATCGGAATGGAACATGCCTGAATCTACATAATTGCAGAAAAAGAAGATCAGAGACTTGTTGGTTATCCTAATTCTATGAAATGCTTTAAAGTAAGGACATCCTAATACATCCTAATACTCCACTAGGCATTCAAACTCATATAAATAAGGATGGACTAGGGGTTGAGAGTGAGGTTCTGTCAACAGATTTTTTGAAATTTTAGTGACTTGTATACAATCAAGCATTAAAACTTCTTTGTTTTTCAATATTAATAAATTTTATTTGAATAATTCAGTATAGAGGAGACCCTTTTTTATGTGATTGGTGTTCTAAGAATGTGTTTCATCAATCTAACTTATTTAATGATTATATAATTAATTTTCGTGTACATTAGCTTGTCTTCCATTTGCTCGTGTCTTCTCATGTTATTTATCTTCTTTTATTAATTAATTATTTTTAACACAACTCTTTTGTTATATTATACAGTTAATTTAATGTTTTAATTCAATGTTTACAATTTATTAATTTAAAATATATCTTCTCAAGACGTTCTTTTATAAAAAGAATTGGTTCATTTAAATTTGAGCTCAAAGTTACTGAATTCCACTCATGGAAAGTCATTACTTCCAAGTTCCCAAGCTTCGTTCTTAAAAAATCAGATTGCTAACAATTTTAGGGTGAAGGTTAAATAACATTTAATTTTTTAAAATTACAATTGAGATAAACGAAAAGAGTACACTAACAAATTTTAAAAAATTACTACTATTTAATACATAACAAAAATTTCACCATATTTTAGTTATATAATTTTGTCTTTCAATCTTTTTATATTTTTAGAAGTAAATTGTTGAATAATGTTTGTGGTATAGAGAATATTCTCCTTTTGTAGAGCGAAATGTTTGGCCAGTAATTGAGATTTGAAGGGAAACGCTTATTCCTTTTATATATACAAGAATGGTTTATTAGATTTCAATCCATCAATTGAACACATCTCCATCATCTCATGCACCAAAATTTCACATATTCACCCATCAAAAATACACAATTCTATTTCTTTTTCTCATAATTATTGCAAATTATTAACCCATCCCTAGTTATATATTTTTTATTTTTCAAGCATTCGCTGTAATATTAATATCAATGATTTAACTCAAATTAATCTCAAATACACTAACTAAATTAATGTAAAGAAATCTACAATGTAAAATTTAGAGGCAGATTATATTTAAATTTACATGTTATTCAATTATATTGAAACTGAATAGAATGAAATAGTAAAAAGTCATTTACAAAAATACAAAATAAAGTCTCCCTCATACTCCCAAAAAAACTATTCTATACATTATGGATGCAATTTACCAACAAAATTTAATCAATTTTTAAACAAAAATAATTCTTGAAAATTTTAATCTACTTGTTTCCAAATCAAATATTACAAAAGTAAATCAAAATTACATTACCATAATTAAATTAAATCACAACACCATTAAGAAAAATTAAAGAGGATTTAGGCAAGTCAGGTATATGAATGGATTGCCTCAAGATTTTGAATTCAGAAAGGAAATTTCCTTTCATACATCTAATTGAATCATCATCCTTGCCTTTTCTTTTCTTCCTCGTTCAAGATACAATAAATAAATAAACAAAACAAAAAAACTAATAAAAAACAAAATTATTCAAATGTTTCCCACCAGATACAGAGGCACTGATACATAACCCAACCAAAGAAGATGAAGTCCAATTAGTTGAATCTGAAAAGACAAATTGAGAAATAAATCCCAATTGCCATAGAAATCAACAAAAATGGAAAATCACACTCCAGTGGAATACAGAGGGTTCAATGAATCCTGATAAGAAGAGAAAGGTGGAAAAAGAGGACTCAAAGGGAAACCCTAAAGAGAAACCTCAAAGCGTGTTGATATGGCGCTGCTATGACTCGACACGCTTCCATGGAGAAATTTGGAAGGCGATCTTAAGGGCAGCGCTTATAGAAATAGATTCAGCAACCAATTATATTATCACCAAATAGAAACAAAAACAAAATGAAAATGCAGTCTGAAACAAGAGAAACAAAAGAATGAAGGTAAAACCCTAGTTGTTGCAGAAACGAAACGAGGGTATATATAGTGTCATGGATATTTTGAAAGACCAAATTACCCTTATCGGGCTTTTGTATATCATGGTTCGGCTACCTGGTAAGGCCTTTTGCACTATATGGGCTGCAACTAATTTCAGTTTTCAGTTCCGCATAGGAGATTGCTTTTTACTTATTTTTTTCGCCTAACTTTAATCAATTTTAAAAAAAAAAACTAAATGGGAAATTTGTTTTAAAAAAATTAAGATCAAATTTAAAATTTTAGGAGTTTATTTAATACAATAAATATCTTTTAAAATATTCTAATTTAACATATTTGATAAATTAATCTTAGAGCATTAAAATTAAAATTTTAATACATTTCGAAATCTGGTTTTGCTTTATATTAAATGCTCGTTTGGAACTCAATTTCAGGAGATCCATCGTAATCAAAATATGATTTCAAGAATAAAAATTTTAAATATATATTTAAAACATTTTGTTTAAAATAAAAAGGAATGCATATGTAAAAAAATATAAAAAAGCTAGATATTAAAATATTAAACTTGTTTCAAGTTGTGCCCATATATTTTCTTATCTTACAGTGTCGTTTCTTTTTCTTTTCAGTCCTAGTCATGGACTTTTTTTTCCAGCACCCCCATAATGTTTTGGTGCACCCCGATAAACTTCAAAATGAAGTAATGACTTCCAAATTTTGTTTAGGAAAATTTTTCACAATAAGTTTTCTGAAATTTCTGGAACATAATCTTTTACATAAAATTCTCAGAATGTGAATTTCAAAATAGGATTTTCAGAATGAAATTTCTTTAATAAATTTCTAGAATAAGCTTTCCAAAATGCGTGAAATGTATATAACTAAATTTTTGGAATAAAAAGGAGTACCTCAGTCTCTTTAATCAGTACAGGGTGCAGTTAGTAATAACAGGATGCAGGAAACAAAAAGGCCGAGTCACGATATCCTTCAAGTTCTGCCTAAGAAAGTTTGCCCAATAATTGTCTCTGGGCTAAAAAAAATTCTCCCTGATGTCGAATGCTTTTGAAAAAAAAAAATGAGAAGATCTACCATATTCTTATAGGTTTGTTATATTTTAATTTAGAATCGACTGAAATATTTGTTATTTAAATTTAAATTTATAATTATTTAATTTTAAAAACTGACTATTATTTTAAAATTACCACAAGACAAGGATTAGAGTTTGAAAAAAAAAGAATAATTCAATTCAATAAAAATATATATATAAATAGCACATTTCAGCATATAAATAGTAATATATGGTTGGGAAGAATTGAAATAGTTTTAAAACAATGATCTAATATTCAATTTGAAAATATAGTCTTTTTAATTAATTTGAGACCAATTTAAAATAGACAAGCTCTTTTAACTAAAAAAGTGACGACATGATCCATAATGTAAAAATCATTGGAAAAATAAGACTGGAAAGTTTGAAAACGGTTAATTTTGTAAGCGTGACGTAACAATGCTAAAAATGGGTATAGAAGACTTGGAAATGAAATTAGGATGAAATGCAAGGTAAATTAAGTAGCAATTAAAATTGGAGGTATCAATTTCATTGAATGACTAGAATTGATGTTCTGTAGTAAAATCCATTGACCAAAAAGAAGCATATAGATTGTGGTTGATTGAGTCCATTAATCATAAAAAAATAAATAAAAGGTCAAATTGTTTTCGACCACTAAATGGTATAACTTGTCGCGGAAGAAAAAAAGTTATTGTCAATCCATATTTGAGAGGGACTCATTCTCACCTTCCAAAAAGAAAATGCATGTACGTTTTCGGTGTGAAATTATAATATAAAGATTAAAATTAAACTTTCCTAATTTTATGGAAAAAATGTATATTTCAAGTAATACTGTTATTTCTGAAAACGACGATCTCGATTTATTACCTGATAGTGAAAAACGTGCTACTTTTATTACGTCACTTTATTCCTTTCGATGCGCTCCGACCAAAATTTATTATGGAATGTTTTTCTTCAAGTAAAAATTTAATTAAATAATGATATTATGATTCTTATTTTTTTAATTTTATTTGTTATATTATTTTTGTGATTTAGTGTAGGTTATTGAAAGAATTAATGATCCTATTAAGTTAAAGAATAAAGAACTAGAATTATAATATAAATTTTCAACTTTAATATCTCTCGTAATATTAATTTTGATTTTTTCTTTCTACAAGTGATGTCTTCATCGTGTACCTTGTAGAGCTTCATACATACCACGGGTGTTAAAGTGAGCCAACCCAGCTCACACTAGTTGGCTCACTACGGATTGAGTTAAAAAATGTTAAGTTCAATCCATTTCACTTTTTTTGTGAGTCAAAAATTTTACAACCCGATCCGATCCATCGCAAGTTGATGGGTTAGTGGGTTGACTTACTTACGAATTTTTTTCTTTTTGCAATTTATTTTATATATTTATTACATTATAATGAAATTGAATTGAATCAATTTATTTTTAATAATAGTGGAATTAAAGTGTTTACATAATTATCGAAATATTATTATAAAGATAGTAGTTAAAGATTAAAATATTAACGTATATAACTTTGCAAAGAAATAAATCAAACATTCAAACTATTTAAATATTATAAAACAACATTCTAGTATTTAAAAATATTAAATTATGAACCTATATAATTTGATGTAGTAAACAATTATAACAAAAAAAAAACAAAAATTTCCAGTGAGTTAAGTAAGTATTTTTACCTTTAACTCGGTTCAAATCCCTTTTGACCTATGAACTAAGTGAGTTCGGTTTACAAATTGAAACTCATTTTTACGTCTCTAATATAGACTACAACTGAATTTATAGATCCACTGTGTTGAATATATAACAAGATATATAACATCAAGACCTACATTTTTCTAATTATTATACCATACATAAATAAGAATGTAATAACTCTTTTTTCTTTTCACTAATAATTGTATTCTCGTACATTCTCCCTTATTAATGCTCAATATAGGTATAAAAACACTATAATTCTCTTAATAAATAAAATAATAATTTGTTCTTGTTAGGATTGACTATACAATATTACTGACTACATCATATACAAGTATTTTTTCTTCAATGAAATTTAGGTTTATCTTTTGGTAAATAACTAACAAATTAGTATCAACTTTCACATCTAACTCTCAAAAAATTATAATTCATGAAACATAAACAAATTATACCTATTATGATAAAAATATAAATAAATACACGAAGTTAAAACAAACAACTTATATTACGAATTAAAGCTAAAATAACTAACTTAGTAATGCAATGATTTCCTTCATGAAAAAATATAAAAAACTTTCAAGTATAGAAACTTACTAGAAAATGCAAATATCGACGTCATCTTCCTGTAAGATTATAAAAAACCACTCATTGATCTAAAAAATCATAATACACTAAAGAAAAAATGCTCTCGAATCAAAAATTTTGAAAGTCCTATTTCAAAACATGTTTAAAAGCATAAATAATTTTCCATAATAAACTCAATATAAATAAAAGTTTACATCCAAAAAAAAGTTTATCACTTTTTGTTTGTGTGTGTTTTTACTTGTAAAATTTTAGAAGAGAAAAATATGAGAAAAAAAAATTAACTTAATTTATGCATGACTTTTTAAAAAAAAATATATATGATTTTATTTTTAAATTAACTCAAAAAAGCTCACAGCAATAATTACATTTTTTTAAGGCCTACAGGGGAAGTTTCTAAAAAATTACATTTACCATAGAACCTGAGTATTGAAATTCATATGCTAGGTAAATTATATATATTCCAAAGGGTTGACATGTTAGGTGACTATAACAATTTTAAATTCGTGTTGAAAACAAGGAAGACACGTATATTTGTCTTGTTTCACACTACTAAACAATTTAGTCACACACCAATGCATGGCTTCCCACTCAAAACCAAAGGATGAAGTCAGTGTCACCTATATAAGGACAACACAACACAAGAGTTTCTAAGTCAATTTGTCAACCCAAGTCATTAATAATTTCGTACAAGAAATGCCATCGTCCACCACAATGACCAAACCCGTTATCAAGTTTTCTATTTTTATTTATTTTTTTCATTTCTTTCCATCTCGTCGTGGAAATATATATATTAAAAAAAATGTAAACTTAAAATATAAATAACAAATAAAGCAATAACAACAATTTATTTATCATTACATATTAACTACTGTAATATTATTTTGTATTAATCATAAAACCTTATACATAAAAATAAATACAATAACGGAAACAAATAATTATCACATTACTTGGCTAAAAAAATTAAACCTCACAATTTCAAAATATAAAATATTCATATAATAAAAAATAAATAAAAGTGCGTAAAATATAAAAGAATTTAAACTTAATGAAAATAATAATACTACTACTAATAATATAGTTAATAAAACTTAATAAGATGAATTGAAAATTGGCACTAAACTAGTTAATTAATAAATACTCGTATAACATAATATGTAGCGATAAATGGGGTATTATTTTATCAATTTATCAAATATTTTAGTACAGCATCATATGATAATTGTTTTAATATGATATATGATATTTCCTTCTCAAGTAAGTATTAATATATTAGGAATCATTTATTTATTTTTTAATTTTCAAATATAAATGCTTAAAGTTAAGTTATCATGTTATTATAATGTTATCCAAGAAAAATAAGATGGCTCAGTGGTAGAGTGAAAAGGAAGAGAGAAAAGTTATGAGTTTAATTTTTTTGTTTAATATTTGAGAGATATAAGATAGTTTCATGGGCTTGGAAGGAAAGATGAGAGATGTGGTCTTTCTCAACTAAAATATTTAATTATATTTTAAGTTTTTGATAAATTTAATAATTTTCGATTGTATCTGTAATAAATCTCTATAGTCCATTGAGTATTCTATAAATATGTAAATTTTTCAATTAAATGATTACCTTTAACTTCATTTACTAACTTAGTTATATGATTATTATATTGTTATACCTTCCTCAATTGTTCTCGTATAATTTTTTATTAAAATTTTATAAATTATATATTTGTAATTTATGATTTGATAATTTTAAAATTTTAAAATTTATAATAAAATTATAAAAATAATAAAATTAAATGTGACAACAAATCTATTAAGAAATAGATTTTAAATCTAACTCAATTTCACAAAACTGGTTTTGCAATGTGAGATTTGTATCCACTTGTATAATATGGATTTTTTTTTATTTCTAGTCGAACCATGACTCTGATACTATATTAGAAAATTAATTTTAAGTCTAACTCAACGTCATAAAATCGACTTGTAAAGTAAAATTTGTACCCATTTATACAATATAAAATTGTATTATCTATAGTCAATGTAGAATTTTCAACAAAATCAACAAGTGACATGTACTAACCATGTCAATCACTTAATAGTTATATCTTTAAGTTAAAAAAAAAAGTTAATCGTGAAGATTCAATCGGAAAATTTAAATTTATTACTCAATAGACAAAAAAAATGAAAATTAAATTAAAAATTCTCAAATTTATTAATTGATTGAAACATAATTAAACGAAAAAGTAAATTACAATAAAAAAAATCATGCACGATATAAATGTATTTTGATCAACTCAATAATGAAGGTATGAAATTGTTTATACTTTATTGTTTCTTTTTAAATGAATATTGCTAACTTATTTATTTTATTCCTTTTTGGTGAAGGGATACCTGCCTTTAACGAGAATAAATTATTGTTATATTTAATCTTTCTTTAAAGTGTGTTTTATCTTTCTCATTTTTTTATCTCTTTTGTTCTGTATATTTGATAAGATAATTCTTTATTATGATTTTTAGTATATTTAGGTAAAAAAATTTAAAATGTAAAAGTAGAGAAAAGCAATTTTATGCTCTTTTTAGATAAGTCGAAGTTGTTTGTATAAAAATATAGATACAGTATAATCACGTTTAATTAAAAGGATATTTTTTAAGAGGAAGCAAATATATTAACTTCTATTTATATAAGAATCACACAAAAAGAACAAGTCAATTTTGAATGATAATAATTATTTGTATCAGAAACAAACAAATTATTATCAGGACACTATTTCGTTTGAAGTATTGATGGGCACTGAATGCGTGCATCCGCTTGAAAAAATCATGCGTGAATATGATATTATTTTCAACTTTATTTAAATGTTTCACATGTTTAGTATTGAAATATAGTTTGTTGATATTACTTTTTAAATAAAATATTATTATAATTTCTACATCTCAATTTTGTTAACATCTTAAAAATTATTTATTATCACATAAAAAATTATTAGAATAAAAAGATAAATCTAAAATATGAAATATCATATCAATTAGATGATAAAAAATTATATTTTACTATTTGGTTATGACATGTTTCATTTAATTTTACTCATATCATCTCTCTAAAAGAGCTTTTAATTAATTTTAATTCTAAGCATTCTCATCACAAGGTTGTTCAAAGATTTGTTTAAATATCATTAATGAAGAAATCTTTTTGATTGAGATTCATAGTTATCCAAAGTAATTATGTTAAAATCTTTTATTTTCAAAAAAAGCTACACGCAATAAATAATTAATAGGGATTAACGTTCTGGTTGGGACTAAAATTTTTGATGGGTATACGTTTTTATTTGTCAACAAAAGCAAAATATCATTGAAATAACTATTTTTTACTTTAAAATATAAAATAATTTAAGAAAGATTAAAAAAAAAGTTTTTTTTAATAGATAGTAATAAGGTAGTTTAAGTGAGAATGAGCATCCACTTTTTCGATGCAACTAAAGTAAGCTGGCAAGGTTTCACATTAACACCTCAAATAATATCGATTTCGTATTTTAAAATTTAGGTTCAAAATTAATTTCAATTTTTTTTAAGTGACGCATCACATGATGTCAATCACAACGAATGAATGTAAAACTAGTTAAATTTTATAAAATGAAGTGCCATCAGAGGAAAATTTATTTTTGATAGAATGATCATAATTGCAGATTAAATTGTGACTCTAATATAAACTCTAACTAAATCAATTAAATTTTTAAAAATCATTGAGTGTTTTTTTTATTACAGTTTTAAAATACTTTCTCAATAATAAAATCACAGCAACAACAAAAAAAAAGATTTTGAATTAAGTAAATAAATCATTTTCATAAGCATAATTGACGTCGCAATTACCGGCCCCAACCGCACGATGGCGTGATGAAGTAAATTACAGCCATGCCCAAGTAATTAAGATAATTATGTTATTAAATAGAGTAAATGATATTTAAATTTTTCAACGTTTTCAAATTATACTTAATATGAAAACATTACATTAATATTTATATATACATTATATACATATAGTCCTCAAGTATTTATAAACCATTACATTTACATTCCTACACAGGTTAACGATCAAAAATAAATAAATCAAGGATGTTTCTTTTAATAGATATTGTTTTGAATTCAAAAGCTTTTTATTTAATATGTTGCAACATTACTCTTTATTTCTTTCCAGTCTTATAATATTTTTACGAAGAAATTAACAAATATTAAACAGAATATCCGTAATGCATTTAGTTTATATTTATATCCGTAATGCATTAACAAAAATCGGAACATAATAAAATAAGTTGTAACAAAAATATGAAATAATACGAATTTAAATATACAATAAATTATATATGTTTCAACTATCTTAAATTTTGAAAAAACAGTAAATATTATTTAAAGTTATATTAGATATTCATCTTGTCTAGTATATTATTAGTATTTTAAGACTAAAGTAATCTGTAAAATGGTAAGATACAATTATTCACGTGAAAAAAAAAATTAAAATTTATAAAGATGGACGTCAATTAGGATAACTATAAGAAAATAAAAAATAAATTATTTATAAATAATTATGAAAATAAGAGGAATATATAAAACATTATACCATTTAAAATAACAATAAAAATAGGATTCGTTTGTTGTACTGTCTAAATTCTTAATTGTGAAATAAATTACTATGCATTATTTTCTAATGTTAATTTATAAAAGTATACAAGCTTTTAATGATACAATTTTAATGTTTGTGAGCAGAAAAATCAAACCAAAATTATAACTTTGGATAAATATTTTTAATGTTTGAAAGTGAAGAACATGCTTAAATCACTCACGATAACTTAGGGTAAGTTTTTTTTCGTCCCTTCTGCTGTTCTCAAATTCTCTTTTGTGCCTTTTGCTCATATGTGAGATGATTTAACATGCATGTGACATTTTATGGAAAAATATAATTATATGTTCATTTCATTATGATGTTTTTATTATTTTCGAGATTTTCATTGATGATTCTTGAATTTGTAATTCTCTTCAAAGTCTATTGCCTTAAGGAGAAAAATAACTCCCAAATTTGGATTAATTTTTCAATATTATTCTTTTGCCATGCTTTCAAAATATATTAATTTTAAAATTTTAAAATATATTAAAGTTATCTTTAAAATATGAAAACAATGTGTTTTTAATACTCACTAAAGAAAAACACAAAAAATTCAGTAGAAAAAACTAGACTTATAACTCCTGTAAGAGAAATTAAGATTAATATTAATTATATTATTTAAAAAGTATGTCATTTTGTATATTCTTAGTTGTTAGTAGGTCTTTGAGTTTGAAAATCTGTCTTACATGTTAAAATTACACTTTTTTTTTTATCAAAGTTGAAATTTGATATTTGAGATATGATTATGATCAAGTACATGCATGTATTAATTGAAACGTTGAAATTTGGTTTTAATTTGAATTGAAAATTGTAGTTTGATTTGTTAATTTTCCATATTCATTAAATAGACCGAATATAAGGAGCATAAGTAATTAATTATACTATTTTGATCTGAGTGAAATAGAGACTGTATTCAATAATTTGAATACCCAACAAAATTTAGAAAAAAAAACTTTTCTTTAAAGAATCAATTTAATAAAATTCTGAAAAAGAACTTAGTTTAATTATTTCAAAAAAACTTTATGTTGTTTTAATATTCATGTACATATATATTCTTAAAGTTATATTATATCATTTTAAATTTTTTGTTGAATAAAAAATGAATATTTAACTCCTTTTACAACTAGTATAAACAGTTTTCATTAATAACTTTTCTGTTACATCCCACAAAGTCATCAATGACATGTTTTTTTAAACCTTAACTTTCGTTATTATTAAAAAGTAATGCTTATTTTTTTTATTTTATTTTAGAACTAATTATATTTTTACTACTTGAACTTAATAAAATTAAAAATAAATTCTATCCAAAATTTAGACATATTTTAATTTTAAAACAATAAAAATAAATAATATTTAAGTGGATAATATATCAAATCGTATAAATAATTTAAATATCAGTAAAAAATACATTAAAAAAAATAATTTTTTAACATAATTAAATCAAAATAACTGAATTTGAAAAAAAAATCATTTAATTGTAAATTTTGAAAATGAAAATATACCAAAAGAAAAAAATTCAATATGGCGTCAATGATTTAACTTTTAATTTTATTGTTTTCTTTTCTTCAGCGATTTCTTTTCATATATCTTTCCGCTTGTTTCTCATCTTCGTATTTATTATAAGTAAAAAGTTTGTTTACACTCTTTCTAGAAAGTACATTCATTTTAACACTAATACTATATATATATATATATATATATATTACACTTTTAAATTAAAAAAATAAATATAATTAAAATATTTTTATTTTTAATGTGAAATGAATGTAATTTTGGGTGTCAAATATCTCCACTCTTTGTTAAAATATCCTAAAATTACTGATACCGGAGAGGACAAAACAAATATTAATATATTAAATGAACCATAAAAGAAAAGAAAAAAATGGAGAATTTTGGAAAGGGAACGTACGGAGGCATAATTATGCCAACGACGGTGTAAGCGCGTGGATTGGAAATTTCGTGGCAACTTAGCCTAAGTACGCCATCTCCTTTTCTTCTCCTTTTCACTCGGATGCAATTTTGTCTTTTACTATCACCTTTGCCTAACTTTCTCAGTCATTGATTCCGAGGTCGCGTGCTTTAATTTTAATATATAAAAATACGTAAAACCAACAAAAATATCAACACTATTTTTTAAAAATAATAAATAAATCCCATGTACAAAAATTTAAATTTCTATATAATAAAAAAAATATAACATTTTTCTAAAGTTAACAGAGTTAATATTCTTGTAGACTTCTCACATTTTGTGGTCCTGCACCATGTTACTCAGAGTACCTCCTTGTTGATTCCCTGAAATCGCTAGTAGTATTTGTTCATCTCTATCTATATATAACAACACCACGAGGTGTAGTGCTTGAGAATTGGTCTACACCTATAACGAAGAAAACAAAAAATATCGGTGAGAGAGAGTAAAAGTGTCTGAGCAAGTGATCGAAGATGGAAATTATGCCACCAGGTTATCGTTTCTACCCCACAGAAGAAGAGCTGATTTCGTTCTATCTTCATAATAAACTCGAAGGAGAAAGAGAGGACATGAATCGTGTGATTCCGGTGGTTGATATCTACGACTACAACCCCTCCCAACTCCCACGTAAAATTCTTATTTCTCTTTTCTTTTCATTTTTCATCAACATTCTACACTATTCCAGTGGGTTTCCTCTATCAAACATTGTTTTCACATGTACAATTGTGAATTGATTCTCAATATTTTATGATATTAACCTTCCGGGTCAAACATGTATATGTAATCGGTCATAAAATATTAATACTTTTTTTGTGTTAAATTGTGGTGTTGGGGTGTGCAGAAATCTCTGGAGAGGCGAGTCTGAGAGACACGGAACAATGGTTCTTTTTCATTCCGAGGCAAGAGAGCGAAGCTCGAGGAGGAAGACCAAAACGTCTCACGACCACAGGGTACTGGAAAGCAACAGGGTCTCCGAATCATGTTTATTCTTCGGATAATCGAATCATAGGCATTAAAAGGACTATGGTTTTCTACAGTGGAAGAGCTCCAAACGGAGCCAAAACCGATTGGAAGATGAACGAGTATACCGCCATCAAAGGTGAACAACCATCACAGGTGAACCATCATCCTCTTTAGGGTTCTTAGATCAACCATTGACTCAGAAAATTTTGGTTTCAATTGTATAGTATATACATTGCATGAAATTTTATGTGCTATACGTACATGATATTTAGTGGCAGTTGACTAATCTTTTCATTGCGTTGTACTTGTTAATCAGTTGCAGTTAAGGAAGGAATTCAGTTTATGCAGAGTGTACAAAAAATCGAAGTGTTTGCGTGCATTTGATAGAAGACCACCACCGAGGAGGAACACGGTGAGGCATTCGATTGCTGAAAATGGTGAAGAGCAAGAAAAGGGTTCGACCTCAACGTGTTATGATTATCATCAGCATCAAATGTTGGAGAGAAGTGCAACATGTTCGCCGGAGAGTTCTTCCTCCGGAGACCTTGACCATGACCGACCCATCCTGCACGGCGAGGGAGGAACGCAAATGGATGTCGACAATGACAACGACAACGACCCTTTTTTGGATTGGGAGAGAGTGGATTTGTTCTTGGGATCCGAATCATGAAGGGTTTTTCAATTGTGTGTGCGATCTATCTAGTATCTATGCCTTGCTGCTACAACAAAGTTGACTCAGCTACAACAAAAAAGGCTTGTTTATGTTAATTATTACAAATGTTGCAGAACCACTACTTTATTTTTATTTTTTTTACGTTCTTGTTGCTTTTTCTGTATAGATGTGTAGTGACTAATTTAAACTGTCACAAACTCTTCGTTCTGTGATCAATCGAACCATCTCTTCATCATGCAAATCTTCAGAAATGTGTTACTGTTTTTTATAGCAGAAATTTAATGTTACTAGATCCTTAGTTAAAAAGAGGGGTGTTCTTCACTGCTCGAAACTAAATGCGTCATATTCTGAGTTTAAAAATAGATTGCCTTAGTTTATATCCATTTCTAGGATCAGATGAGATTAATGTTACGACAACAAAAAAACATTATCACTTTTACTTTAATGTTCCTTTGATCTTGTCTGTATGTTTCGTATGCGAATCATTGTAGGACGTTTGTATATTTCATATGCGAATCATTATTGTAGGACAAAAACATGGAATGAATTCGGATTAATTCAAAACAATTGTTTCACTGTAGTTGTGTAGTTATAAATTTAAATTTTAGATATATAAATTTATATTAATTAATAAATATGAAAAGAAAGACTTTAATTATTTCTAATAATTTTTTCTCGAGAAAATTCGTCACATAAATAATACTTATAGTTTGTATCAAACAAAAACTGAAGTAAAAAGAAAAACCTTATTATAAATTTCATTTTATGGCTCACGATTTCAAACTCTAAATCTGACAATGATACTTACATGTATTTACAGCATTCTTTTATTTATTAATCGAGCAAATATAAAACATTTGTATTATTTCAATGTACTAAGACCTTACCCTTTTATTTAAACTTATTTTATACAAGTTTTAATAGGATTAATATAAAGATTCTCATGAACAATGATGTGATTTACTTATATAATGTAATTTAATATACAAACGAGACATTCACCGACCAACGTATTAATAACAATAAAAAGTTATAAGAAAATAATTTTATAATAATTAATTTTAGTGACAAAAAATTGTTAATCATTAACGAATTTATAAAATAAAAAATTATTGGTTTCTAAAATATTTTTTATTATGAATAAACCATTATAATTAATTTATAAATTGGTTTCTAAAATTTAGTTGCAAAAATTTTAATTATCAAAAAAATTTGTCACTAAACATTATCTATCAAAGTTTATTATGCTATCAAAAGAATTATTTTTTAAATTAGTCTTTAATTAATTAATGATTAATTTAACAATTAATTGTAATTTTTTATTCATAATATTAACTATTTTAATGATTAATGATTTTTTATTTATTGATCAGTATTTTCTTGTAATGAAATTAGTGATTAATACAACGTATGATAATTTAGTACGAAGAATGAGATTTCATAAAATGGTCTACTTCTTTGCATTTTTATTTGAAATAAATAAAATCTAAATCGAAATAAAAAAATAAAGGTTGCAATGATGATATACGCTGATGAAATGATTCTGTTCCAAAATTATTTGTGCAGTAGTTTAGCATTTCATTTTCAGATTTATAATAAAAAGTTATTTTATTGATTAATGTGTACTTAATTAGATTTCTTTCCAAGTCTATAACATAAGTTTTTTTTTCCTTTCCATTATAATAAGTCAAATACATGCATAAAAAAGGAGAATGCAACAAAAGTATTTTGGCAAGTTTTAGTGTCCTCTCTCTGCAAATTGTAAAATCTTATTGATTATTTAATAACATATTATCAAATAAATAGAAAAGTTTGATTCTAATTAAAATGCGAATTTCTTTATAAAAAAAAGTTATTTCTAGGAAATATACATACCTTAAGAAAGTAGTACCTCAGGGTTTTATATGTCTTAAGGTTGAAAATAAATTAATATTCTTAACAAGGTATATAATTTGAAATGGATAACTAAGGTAATTACTTATATTTTATGATTTCGTATGCATCTATGTTAAATTTATGACTGGCAGCGAAAGGACCTATTGATTTATAAATTGAAATAATTAGCATTTCTTTATTAGAGTAACATATCCATACTACGTTTTCCCAGTTTTTACTTTTAATTCCTTGTTTGATTTATATCGTGAATTCATTTAGGCCCCTATGGTTGAACAAAGTTTTAACAATCATGATTACAAGTTAACTTTTGTACCTTTTGTTTTGTTTTTCAAAATATTATTTTCATTAACATCATCATAACCACGTTAAATGCATCAGATTTGTGTACTACGTAGTTCTTTCCGAAGCATCTGTGGAAGTGTTTTATAGCTGTTTTGACAAGACCAGTAACAGTAACATGTGAATAGAAGAAAAAATGGAGCATATTAATGGACATGTCACATAGGTACTGACCCAGAGGCTCAACTCCTTCCACTATAAGTCTTTAAAAGGAAATTCTTAAAATATTTTTTAGAAGCTATAATGCATTGACTTCCCTAAAAAAACGTCATTAGTGGTCCTTGGTGCAACTCAAAACCCTAATTCCTAATTCCTAACTCCACTTCACCATAAATCAAGTAAATCACCTTATGGACCACCGGTCTTAAATGCATTGGGGACACTTACGCACGATCACAATTAGAAATCGTAAAAATAACTAACTTAGATAAATATTCGTGGATAAAATCTTATTTTTTAAATATATCGATGTGATATTATATTATCTATATTTGTATGTGTTTATTATCGAGGAGATTACTGAATAGAATAAAAACATATTTATAATATAAGTAAGAAAATTTCATTGTATATGCAACACGGACTCATCTGTCATAGCCTTTTATATATATATATATATATATATATATATATATATATGTGTGTGTAGTTTGGATAGGAAACAAAGTGAAAGGACAACATAGAGAACATGACATTCATGCATTAACGCGTTACGCTTTGAATATTTGATCATTGATTGATAACGAACAATAAAGAGCTGCAAGAAAATAGTACAGACGAATATATATCATAGATAAAACAATCGCTTTGGATGAATTTCTGAGTAGTTACATACTGTTTCTGTATCTATCTGTAGAAATTAAGTGTTGACTTAAAGACCTAGTTGACTCACCCCACCAACAAGGATGATTCTTCATTTGTTGCAGAAGAACGATCTCTCATATTAACCATCGAAGAAGTTAAAGAAATGTAAAATACTTGGCCTACAAATGTAAAACAAGTTTAGGGTCTGGGGCTTATGATAATCAAAAGAGTCATCCTTTTCTTTTTATAAGAGTCCATTTTTTAAGGTTGTGCAAATTATATTCCTTAAATATCATGTTTTTCGTATGTACCAATTTAACTACAAGAAAAATTAATATTATCGTGAGTCAAATCTATCGGTAATGTTCACTACAAAAAAAATTAAAATTACCGACGAAATTTTACTGATAAATATATTTTTGTCGATAAATTTGAATTACCGACGAATTTTACTAACAGAAAAATTCGTCGGTAACATAGATTTCATTTATCGACAAAAAAATTCGTCGATAAAAGAAGTGAGAAATTTCCTGCCCAAAATTGAATTATCGACGAATTTACCGACGAAAAAATTCGTCGGTAAAAGAAGAGAGAAATTTCTCTCCCAAAATTTAAATAATCGACGGATTTTTTCGTCGGTAAATTCGTCAGTACTTACATGACTCAAAATTTGTCAGTAAAATCTGTCGATAATTTTATTTTATTTTAACAACGGATTTATCCGTTGGTAAAAGAAGAGAGAATTTTCCCGCTAAAATCTCACTTTATAAGAAGACGAGAAAAGGAAGAAAAGAAGAAAACGAACGAGAAGAAGACGAAGAAGAAGAGAAGAAGGAGAAGAAAAAGAAGAATAAGAAGGAGAAGAAGGAGAAGGAGGAGAAGAAGGAGGAGAAGAAGAAGAAGGAGGAGAAGAGGAAGAAGAAGAAGAAGAAGAGGAAGAAGGAGAATAAGAAGAGGAAGGAGGTGAAGAAGAAGAAGAAGAAGACGGCGGCGACGTCGACGACGTCGGTGGTGGTGGCAGTGACAACGACGACAACCATAGAGAAAAAAGGAAAAAAAATTGAAAGAGGGAGGAGGAAGAAGATGAACACTGCAACAAATTTACTGACGAATTTTTTGGTAATTACCGACAAATTTTTCGGTCGGTAATTACAGACGGATTTTTCGTCGGTAATTATCGACAAATTTACGGACGGATTTTTTCGTCAGTAATTATAGACAAATACACCGACGAATTTTTTGTAGATAATTATCGACGGAACATGATTTCCGTCGGTAAAATTTTACCGACAAGCATTTTACTGATGGATTTTTGACCATCGATAATGTTGATTTAGCGACGAATTTTTACCATTACCCGCGGATTTTGATCGTCAGTAATATCGATTTTTGTTGTAGTGATTTAAAATCTGTTGATAAGCTAATATTATCGATAGATTATCTACATTCGTTAGTAAAACTCTTGTCGATATATTTTTCCGACAAAAATTATGTTCCGTCAATAATTATTTACGAAAAAAATTGTCTATAAAATTCGTCGATAATTACTGACGAAAAAATTCAACGGTAATTGTTGACCAAAAAATTTGTTGGTAACTACAAACCGAAAAATCTGTTGATAAAGAGCGCGCACCAGCTGGGCCAAATTTCGATCGAGGTCAACTTGATAAAATTTGGCCTAATTCAGCCATATTTTGTATAGGGTCACGCCAACTCAATCAAATACGACTAAATTTGGACTAGTCCGTCTCAACCTTTAGCCTAACCTAACCAAAAATAAAAACTAAAAATTTGGATTAGATATTTTGGATTATCCATTTTGAAAATCTAGATTTAGAGTATGGATATACAATCCATAAAATATATAAAATGTAGATCAGATTGATATCCAAATCCAATAAAATGGATTAGATATTTAATAAATGAATATTAAATGGATTGGATCATAGCAAATATGGATTGGATCATGAAAATTAGATTTTTTGCTCATTCTTAGTTTAACTTGTCAGATCATCATCCTCTGCTTCCTTCCGCTCAATTAAGAGTTCAATAAATATAAATTATTGTTATTATCCTCATAATTTTTATTTTTATGTGTTAAATAAACATTAATTATTACTTTTACCCTCATATTTTTATTCTTTCACTTTTGTATGTATTTAATCTCTTTTTATTAGTACATTTTTTTTACAAGAATATAATTTAAATTTGTTAGTACAAATTTATGGATACATTAACAATTCTTTTATTAAACTTATAAAATTTGCAATTAAATTGTAAGGTTTAAAGTTTATGAATATAAATTTCAAGGTTTAGTGTTTAAGGACGTCGCACATCGCAGGTCGCACGTCGCACGTCTCTCATGTCTCACGTTTCACATCCCACGTCCCACATTCGACGTTTCATGCCTAACAACCCACGTCCCACGTTCTAGGTCCAACAACCCACGTCCCATGTCCCACGTCTCACGTTTCACGTCCATCGTCCCACGTACCACGTCCCACGTCTCTCATGTCTCACGTCTCACGTGTCATTTCTCACGTTTCTCACGTCCTACGTGTCATTTCTCACGTCTCACGTCTCACGTTCCACGTTCCACGTCCCACGTCCCATGTTACATGTTTCACGTCCCACGTTTCAAGTCTCACGTCTCACGTCTCACGTTTCATGTCTCACGTCTCTCACCCCTCACGTCTCATGTTTCACGTTTCGCGTCTCACGTCCCAAGCATCATGTCTCATGTCTCATGTTCCACGTCTCACGTTCCACGTCTCAAATTTCATATTCCACGTTTCACGTCACACGTTTTACGTCTCATGTCTCTCGTCTCACGTCTCATGTCTCTCGGCTTACGTCGCATGTCCCACGTCGTCTTAGGTCTCACGTTCCACGTCGTCTCACGTTTCACGTTTCACGTCCCACGTCCCACGTCACACGTTGCAGGTCTCTCATGTCTCACGTCTCTCACGTCTCACATTGTCTCATGTCTCACGTCTCACGTCTCACGTCTCATGTCTCATGTTCTACGTCTCATGTTCCACGTTTCACGTCCCACGTATGACGTCTAACGTCCCACGTCCAACGTTTCACGTTTCATGTCTCATGTCTCACGTCCCATGTCCCCCATCTCACGTTCTGCGTCCTATGTCCCATGTCCCATGTACCACGTCTCAAGTCTCAAGTCTCATGTCTCACGTTTCACGACCCACGTTCCAGGTCTCAAGTCTCACGTCTCACGTCTCATGTTTCACGTCTCATGTCTCACGTCTCTCATCTCATAACTCATAACTCATGTCGCATGTCTCACGTTCCACGTATCACGTCGCGCGTTCCATGTACCACGTTTCACGTTTTACGTCTCACGGCTCAGTCTCATGTCCCACGTCGTATCACGTCTCATGTTTCACGTCTCTTGTCTCACGTCCGACGTCGCACGTCTCAAGTCTCACGTTCCACGTATCATATCTCACGTCTCACGTCCTATATCTCACGTTCCACGTTTCAAGTCCCACGTCTCACATCCGACGTCTCACGTCCTATATCTCACGTTCCACGTTTCAAGTCCCACGTCTCACATCCGACGTCTCACGTCTATCGCCTCTCGTCTCACGTCTCACGTCTAACGTCTAACGTCTCACGTCTCTCGTCTCTCGTCTCACACCTCACGTCGCATGTCCTACGTCCCACATCTCACGTCTTACGTCTTACGTCTCACGTTCCACGTCGTCTCATGTCTCAAGTTTCACGTCGTCCCACGTCTCACGTCTCACGTCTCATGTCTCACGTTCGATGTCTCTTGTTGCACGTCTCTCACGTCCCACATTCCTCATCCCACGTCCCATGTCTCTCACGTCTCAAGTCTCACGTCCCACGTCCCACATATCATATCTCACGTCTCACGTCCCATGTATCATATCTCACATATCACGTTTCACGTCCCACGTCTCTCGTCTCACGGCTCACGTCGCACATCCCACGTCTCACGTTTCATGTCTTCTCATGTTTCATGTTCCACGTCGTCTCATGTCCCCTACGTCTCAAATCCCACGTCCTAAGTCTCACGTCCTACGTCCCACGTCCCACCTATCGCACTCATGTCTCACCTTCCACGTCTCACGTCCCAAGTCGCACATATCACATTATTGCACTGGAATACTTGAATCTTTCATAAAATAATGGTGTTTTTGTTTACTGGTTCCAGTAGAACTAAGGTTCTTCTTTGTTGTTTATCCTTCTTCAGATAATAGTTTCTTATTGATTGGAAGGAGGAAGAGAAAGGACATTGTTTTACCGGAAATAGGAAAGCTAACCTTATGCAACAACAGTAATTTGAAACTTTTGCAGATGTCTGCTATCATTATAAGAATGATTTTAGCAAAGTGTTTAGATGTTGGTAGACAATATTTTTTTATTGGTTTTCTGTTCTGACATTCAATATGCAAAGAGATGTGTCACAAAATTCTAATCAAGGGTGGCAAAAAATTCATTTTTTATAATCCAATCTATTTTTTCTATGAACTAATCCATTTAATATATATTTTATTAAAAATTCAATCCATTTTATTGAATATGGATATCAATCTTATATATATTTTATGAATTGGATATTCATACTCGAAATCTAGATTTTCAAAATGGATAATCCAAAATATCCAATCCAAATTTTCAGTTTATATTTTTGGTTAGGTTAGGCTAAAAGTTGAGACCGACTAGTCCAAATTTAGTCATATTTGATTGAGTTGGCGTGACCCTATACAAAATTTGGCCAAATTTTTTCAAGTCGATCTCGATCGAAATTTGGCTCAACTAGTCCTAGACAAAATTTGGAAGTATTCGGTTGAGTTCACCCCGACCCAAATTTGACTGCATTAGGCTGAGTCGACCTAAACAAAATTTGACCGTATTCGGCCGAGACAACCGCGACCAAAATTTGGCTGTATTTAGCCTAGTTGGCTCCAGTCAAAATTTGGTCGTCAATCGAGTTGGCCCCTATTAAGATTTGGCCGAGTCGGCCCTGACCAAAATTTGGTCGTGTTTGGCTAAGACAGCCTAGGGTGAAATTTGGCTGTATTCAAATGAGTCGGTTACGATCAAAATTTGGCCATACTCAACTCAATTGAGTCGGCCACGACCGAAATTCGGCTGAATTCAGTCGAGTCGGTTCCGGTCATGTTGGCCTCGACCAAAATTTGACCGAGTTGGTCCTGGCTTGAATTTGGTCGTATTCGACAAAGTCGATCGCGACCGAAATTTGATCATATTTAGGTGAGTCGGTCCTAACCTAAATTTGGCCAAATTCAGTCGAGTTGGTCATGACCAAAATTTGGGCAAAATTTGGTTAAGTCGGCACTTGCCCAAATTTAGTCGTATTCGATCGACTAAGTCCCGAACGAAATTTGACTATATTCAACTAAGTCGGCTGTGATCGAAAATTGGCCATATTCAGTCAAGTCGGTCTCGGCTGACGAATTTAGTAGAGTCAACCATGACCGAAATTTGACAGATTAAGCCCTGACTCAAATGTGGTCATATTTGGCCAAGTCAGCTCTGGCCAAAATTTGGTCATATTAGGCAAAATTGACCCTGGCCAAAATTCAATCGAATCCAATCAAGTCGATCTCGCCTGAAATTTTGTTGAGTCGACCTTAGCCCAAATTTGGTCACGTCGTCCCCGACCGAAATTCATTCGAAAGTCATCCAAGTTCATCCCATGCTGAAATTTTGCCTTGTTGGCCTCAACAAAAAATCTGCCAAATTCTATAGTGTCAGGCCTATCAAAAATCTAATTCATATCCATTTTGGATCCAAATTTGTGTCCATAGGGCTGACACCAAAGAATTTGACAGATTTGGCCGAATACATCCAAATTTTGTCCAGGACCAACTGGGTCAAATTTCGATCGGGACCAACTTGACAGAATTTGGCCTAATTCGGCCAAATTTTGTATAGGGTCACGCCAACTTAATCAAATATGACTAAATTTGGGCTAGTCCGTCTCAACCTTTAGCCCAACCTAACAAAAAATATAAAGTGAAATTTTGGATTGGATATTTTGAATTATCCATTTTGAAAATCTAAATTTCGAGAATGGATATCCAATCCATAAAATATATAAAATGTAGATTAGATTGATATCCAGATCCAATAAAATGGATTTTAAATGGATTGGATTATTAATAGAATGAATATTAAATGGATTGGATCATAAAAATTGGATTTTTTGTCCATCCTTAGTTTTGATAGGTTTTTTGCATATATTTTGATGAGAAACTGTAATTTTTCTACAAAACTATTAATTATATTAGGGTTTAGTCTTTGTTTATTGAGTAAGAATTTATAATCAAAAGATATATGCATTGTTGAAGCTATTGAACGTGTAAAAGGTCTTCTTTGAAAAAGATAGTGAAAATGGATTTGAAAATACATTGATTTCTACCAAGAAGATTGCTTTTTAAATGAATATATAACCTAAGTTCCGTGAAAAACTTATTAGATGCAGAAAGAAACAATTTGATGAAAATGTTAAGAATGAAATTGTAATATCTTTTCAAGCGTCATTTATAATTTATTACTTTTTGTAACCAATTACTATACTTCAAAGTAGATTTGAATAATTTAAAATATATGAAGATATTTTTGATTTTTGATTTAGTGTTAAAAAATTAAAGTCACTAGATTACCTTTTTCTAAATAAAAATGCTTAAACCTTGAAAAATCTTTAAAATATAATAACTTTTTGGATATTGATGAATTTGATTTATCTTAAGAATTAAAGATTTTAAGAGAAATTATAGGTTTGAAAAATGATAAAGCAATTAACCTTCTTAATTATATAAAAAGAATTTTTTTTTTCAAATACATATATAACTTATAGAATAATGTCAACAATTCATGCAAGTTGTATCTGAGAGGAATTTTTCATAACTAAACATAATAAAAACTTATTTATTTAAGATGAATAATTTTCAAGAAAGATTATATAAAGTAGCCTTATTATCTATAAGAAAAAAAATATTAAATAAAACTAATTATGACAATTTAATAAATTATTTTGTATAAAAAAATTCAAAAAATAAATTTTAAATAAAATATTTCATTTTCTAAATTTGCTTTAGGTTCCCAAAATTTTAACCGTTGGAATAACCTCTTTGAATTGAGCATGTGAATTATATTTGAGAGACATGTATGTTCTTGACTTGAAGTGGTAGGATTTGGGTATAAAATAATATAAATGTATATATATTTTATATGGGTTTTCTCAAAAAAAAAAATCAACGAAAACGAGTGTGGTTGATGATTGTTTGAAATTAGAGGGGAAATGAGAGTGAGAGAGTAATTGAAGACGGGACAAGGAAAGTGAGTGTGAGGACTTCAAGAATTGGACTTCAAATATGGTATGAATTGAATTCAGTGTGTCTATTAACGTGTGGAAATCATCGTCAGATCATTTTTTTTCTACTACGACTCGTCTGCGAATGTTCATTGTTCACAGCACTGCACCATTTTATAAGTCGCCACCAGTTAAATCAAAATACACAAATAATACCACTCTAGTAGGCAAAATAATACTTTTTAAAAAATAAAAAAGTGATATTTCATAACAAAATGTGCGTATATAATATTCAAATATATAGGTAATAACATATTTTTGAAAACAAACTAATTTTAAATAATGTATGATATTTGGCTGTGTAGTAATATACACAATTTGTTTTATGAAAATAATATTTTAGGAGAAAATTAAAATATTAGTAAAATTTAATATATTTAACTGATTTTTTTAATTGGCTAAAACCTGTTTTTTTTTTTATGTAAATAGATGAGAGTGGAGGTAGAATGTATATTAGAAAAAAAAATTAGGGAAGAGTAAAAAAGAAAACAGTGTGAATCTAAATGAAATAAGATGAAATTACTCTCTACTTTCATAGCTATCCTGCTTATTAAGGCGTGTGAAAAACTTTCTTTATGAGCAGTTTTTGTTTTTGCATTTATTTGACAATGCCATGAAATTAAAATGCACTCTGTCATTAATTTATGTCATTCATGCTAGTTAGATTTTTTTTTATTAACCCATTTTTTAATGACTCATCAGTAATTTTTTTTTCATTACATTACCTTCATTCACAAATATTTGAATATGAGAAATTGTGTAAGAGATTTGGACTAATTCTGCTTAAGAAAAGGAATTGGTAGAAAATTACATTTTAGTTTTGGAGTAAAAAGAACAAAAAAAAGCAATATTTTTTATTTATTTAAAACGATTAAAGACAAAAAAATGAATAAATAGAACTATTGGTACTTTAACTTTTTATTTATGAGAGCCTTGAACTTTTTATTTATGAGAGCCGATTTTTTTATAATAAAATATAATTTTCTTTCCTTTTATTTTTCTATTCGAAAAATACTTATTTTTTATTAATATTTTTCCTTTACTTTTCAATTAACATAATATTTACATTCAAACAAATGAATATTGTTAATTCGAACGTATGACTCTACGTATGGTCAATATTATAAGTCAACTGGTGGTCACATGACTACTTATAAACATGTATATTTTTATTTTTAATTTTAACACTTCAATTGTGATTTAACTGTCAAGATTTATAATACTCATTTCTCATTTTAAATTATAAATTTTTAAAAATGTGTTTTTTTAATTCGATTAAATATTAAATTAAATTTTGTAATATTATTTTTTAATTTTAAATTAATAAAAAGCATTAAGTAAGAATATTATTATTGAAACATTCAAGAAATACTTTAATGGAGAGCATAAAAAGTCCACCGTATAGAGGATGGAAAATTCAATGACAAAAGTAAACACAAATGATCATAATGATACAATTTTATAATTGACATTTGTGAAAAATACTTTACAATGAAATTGTCCAAATTGATAAAATAAATAAAAATAAATTCTAAATCTAATATTGGTACAAGAAGCTAGTATGATAAATTATTTAATAAATAGTTTAAATGAGTAATACTAAAATTTAAACAGTACGTGAGAAAATAATTAAAATTTAATTTACACAAGAAAGAAAATAAAATACTAAAAAATCTAAATATTCTTAAAATTAATTCTTATAAAATAATTTAATCGTTATCACAAATAATATTAAATATTTTATCAACATTATAGATCTTATTTGGTATAATTAGTCGCAACGTACCCAGTTTCGTCCCAATGTGTCTAAATGGTACCCGCTTTTAACTTTGCATCTACTTAGTCCCCAAATTAGTTAATTTGCATCAATGTGGTCCCTTTTCGTTAACTCCGTTAAATAAGATAACGTTTGACTGAGTTGACCAGTTAAGTGAGAAAAAAATGTTATGACGTGGCATGAGAGTAGTGTGTGATGTGGAACAGTGCAATGTAAGAGGAAATTGAAAAGAAAAAAAAGACACAAACTGGGAACAGAATAGAATAGGGTTTTCTGTAGGTTGGATTTACGAAATTTGGGCCATTTCATGTGTTGTGGACAAAATTGAAGGTGTAATTGACATCAAATTGGCATCTATTTGGGATTGCAGGTGCACAAACCATTTGTTTTTGTCGTTGATTGCATTATTTGTTGTTGGGATGGTGGGGTTTAGGGTTAGTGGTTGAATGTTGTGCGTGGTTTAATTTAATGGTGTTTTGGGTATTCTCAAGGAGATAGGTTATGCCAATATGAAGAAGATGTGGTATTCCACCCACGACCTAGATACAGAACCCGGAGAAGAAACGCTGTGGTTATGTGACCTACACGAACAAGACGACCATAAATGACTAAAACCATGCGACATTTTCCACTTCACTCGCCACCTTACCCGTGCAACAAATCAGCTTCCCGACAAAAAAATGAAGAAGAAGATGAAAATGAGAATGGGAAATTAGGGTTTTTTCAATGGGGACAATCAATTCAAATAGGGCATGACACGTTATCCACAAATTGCCACTGTACATTTATTTTCATTGACACGTATCCGTTCTGCAATGCCACATCACTGATTTGTTAACGGCGTTTCTGAAAACTTAACGGGATGGACCACATTGATGCAAATTAACTAATTTAGGTACTAAGTAGATGCAAAGTTAAAAGCGGGTATCATTTAGACACATTGGGACGAAATTGGGTACGTTGCGACTAATTATACCATCTTATTTATTAGGCTTAAATACCTTTTTGGTCCTCATTTTCGTAGTGTTTGTTACGGATGATCCTCATTTTGACAAAAGGTTTAAAATGGTTCTCATTTTTACCGAATGTTTAAAATGGTCCTCATTTCGTAATTCGTGTTTTATTTAGTCCTTTTCTGTAACGTCGTTTAAATCATTAACGGAGAATTGTACAGGTGTCACGATTTATGTTATAGTGTGTTACGTGTACTATACAGGTGGCTAATTAACGTTAATTTTTCAATTTAGGGTAAATTTTGCAATTAGGAAAATTTCTTCATCTTCGTCTTTCTTGAGCTCGGAATGAAGTGGAGAGTCAAGTATTATACTGCATTTGGACTTTCCTTAAACTTCGTTCAATTTCACTTTTGCCAAACATTGATGTAATGCATTTTGATGATGATGAATTAATGTTATGAATTTAACTTCTTCCAGACTTATATCAATTTAATTTTTCCCAAGCTTAGATCAATCTCACTTACTTCAATGCTCAGATTAAGATGTCATTTTGAACATGTTGGGACTAATATCAACATAATCAAACTAATTCATTTCTTCATTTAACAATAGTACAAAATAGATTGGACTTTAAAATCATTAATCTGTCTCATTTGTGTCATGATGATGACATCTTTTCATCAACACCACCATTTGAAAAAGTTGTAGCCCACATTATTGGAACCACCACTCTGTAAATCAATAAATCAAAAATTAAAACCAATTTATTATTAACAGAAAAATAAAAACAGATTTTACCCAAAATTTTCTACCAATATTCTTTGGATTTCTTGTCATCCTTAAAGTTGTCGTCTCTCCGCAGCTACAAATTGGGGTTAATCCATTTCTCGTTGAACCACCAACAGTGCACGAAGTGATACAACACGATTGCCTCCAACGATTACAACCAGAGGTAAAGGAAGAAAATTGGGACCGTAACATACCTATATAATGGGATTGCAGGAAGAAGAAGATTGCAGCAACACCAATTGGGAATGGAGGAACAAGATTGTCAAAACTCACCAACTGCCCAAACATTTCTTACCAAAACCCTAGCTCACTTGTTTAACCCCACATATCTAATTACCACACCTATAACGCTGTGGTGTGTTACAGAAAATGACCAAATAAAACACGAATTGTGAAAATGAAGACCATTTTAAACATTCTGTCAAAATGAAGACTATTCACAACAAATACTGCAAAAATGAGGACAAGAAGATATTTAAGCCTATTTATTATTACAGAAAACTCGTGTTTTGGGAAACGCCAAATCATTGCAGTTGGAACATTCTGACTTCTATGAAGTTTATAAAAATTAACTTGTTAAAAAAGCAATTTTGAATTCACTATAAATATAAGATTTAAAGTAGAATAAAGATATTTTGATCAATTACTTTTATTTATTTTTAACTTATCATTTCAATCACCTTTCAATTATTTATTTTAATAATATTATATAATATTTAAAGATAATAAGAGTAATAAATTAAAAATAAATAAAAAATAATGAATTAAAATATCAATATTCAAACAATGACAATGGTTCTACTGATATATTAAAAAGTTACTATCAAAGTGGTCGTCGTCCTGCACTAAGTTTTTCGAGTCCCGAAAACAGAGAACTATTTCTTTGTAGAATAAAACCATCTGTAAAATTGTGGACCGCGCCACAACGCTACCCTCGCCACAGTTAATGTCTCTTACCACACCCAAACACAGCAGCAAACACTTCATTTCTTTATGGACCCGTGATTCCCCCTTCATATTTAATTGGTTTAACTTAAACTTTTCACTCAGCCTAATTTATCAGAAATTATGAAACATTGCTATGTAGGATAACAGATCACAATAAAACGGAATCATGTGACCACAAAGATAGGTTTATCTGTATGTCTCAACTCAAGAGCATGAGCGAGAAAAAGCATATATATAGTGTTAACAAAATGATGTTTTACATGAACGATATACACACCCTATGAACAATAAAGAAACCAAGAAAGTCAAATGTCATGTGTTCTCCACGAATAAGAATTATCACAAATAACTTACTATATCAAGAATACAAAGTGACAAAAACGAAATTGCGGCAGAGCTTTACAGAGGTTTGAACATACATTTCTTTTCCAATGTTTGTGGTAAGTCTCACTATCCGGTTTCCCTTTTATGGTTACGAACCCTAATGACTAGCAGGATGTCAGAGCATTGTGGAATATTCTATTTACCAATCATCATCAAGGTTGGCTTGGTGGAAACATAAAACGGTGCATATAAATATGAAGAACGATACAAGCTCAATGAGCATTGCCCCTGTCTCAATCATATGTGCATGCCTGAGGATTATAGGAATGGCTATGCTCCCAACGGCTGATGCTCCAGTCAAAAATTTTGCTGCATCTATCCAACTGCAACACAATAGCGGGTGTTACATTTACCGGTGAAACAAATAATATGTAAATATAACTGTCCAAGCATTCATATTGAGTTCAACAAAGGTTATAAAAACAAGAGCAGCACCAATTGCATTGCATACAGATATACAACAAAATACCAGTAACCCAAAAGCCAATCGCAAGGAAATTGTTTCTACATAAAATCATACAGTTTTTCTTCTGAGCTCTAAATGGCAACAGATACTTACCCCCCACCATCACGGCTCATTAGAAATTGAGTAGATCCACCTCCAAAGAATAAGCAAGGCATAGGTACAAGCACATACATCAGAGCTGCAGGAGCAATGTTCTCATTAAATTTTTTAAACAAATACACAAGACATTTCCAGTTTAAAAGACTCTAACTAACCTGATAACATGGGCCACCAATTGTTATATATTGCACATGCCTGCCACAGCAAATAGAAAGTAAATGGGAGTATATTTAACACTTGCTCTCTCAACAGATCAGATGACTCATTTCAATCAGATCGTGTATCAATCACATAAAAAAAGTCTATTTGAATACATCATCTTTCTTTTCATGTTTAACCCAAATTTGGCCCATAGATTATGGACCTGACCAGTATGTATAGCATTACATCCCAATGCATCCACACGTACTACAACAATCTTTCTTTTTTCAGAATGTAGTTATCAATAGCAATATGTAACAATCAAAACCAAACATAGAATAATCAAAAAACAAATTAAAGACCTCAAAATTGATCAAACCAAAATTGGAGGAAACATAATTGTGAAAGGAAAAAAAAAGAAGAGATTGTTCATTTCAGAATAGGCATAGGGTATACACAATCAGTCTCATCGTGAAAAACATACCAGTATCTGAAGCAAAATGCTAGCTGAAAACATAAAAGCCAACCCAGCAAGGCTGCAAGTGTAGGAAAAAGAAATTTAAATTTGATTTATCTTAGTTTGCAATATAATCAATCATCATGGTACAAAATCAAGAGAGTTTAGTTTACACTTACACTGAAAAGACGAAAACAGTCCCAGAACACCCATTTTTAGCATCAGATGCAGGAAAGAGTCAGTACATTAATTTAAAGTATAAATTGAGAAATAAAAAAATAAAATAAAAGAAGAAGGAACATAAAAAGGAAAGAAATACAATCCTTAGTTGGAAAAGTGCTGCATGAATTTGGCCACGTCCCACAGCAGTATATAATCCCCAAAAGGATAAACGAAATGAAAATAAATATACTGTGAGTGGGATTTAGCTTTTCTAACTTAACTGTTACCGAAAAAAGAAGATTTTAACAACCTTTTTATAGTTTGTTATATGTGTATGATACCTACCCGAGTCTCCTAACTATTGATAAACAGTTATATCCTCTAAGAATGCACTCCCCTCAGTTTGGGGGAGCCAATTCCCTTGAGGGTGATGGCGAAACAAACACACGCAGGTGACTAATTTGGACCTCTAATCTTACCATCCAAGCTACTCTGCACCCTTTGTTTTGCATTCTTACTTCTTTGGACTTGAACTCAATATTGCAAAGGAAAAGTCATCAATGAATGATTTTTATAAGCAATAAATTCCCAATTTAGTTACAGCCCGGACTCCTGTACTGTTAAAATTTTATGTTGAATTCCGAGCTCTTTGAAAAATTTTATTAACCATCGTTTCTCTTTGTGAAGATACTGTCTTGGTATGCCCTAACCCCCATTCCAACCAGAATCACACGAAACCCCAATAAATGTATCGCTATGGAAATCTACCATTCATAACCCTAAGCAAATTGTAAACGAGTCTAGTTTTATCCGTTTGTTGTGGAAAATTTTGTTGCAACAATGCGTAGTGGAAGCGAAAGTAATTGCGACCTAATTAGAGTAATAAAGAGAATTCCAGAGAGAAGAAAGTTGCAATAGAGACCAGTTACCGTGTATTGTCATTGCCATGTTCGAGAAGGGACCTTAGCTCTCTCCGATTGCAATTCACAGAACAGAGATTTTCTCTGACGGAGAAAGTGCAGAGCTGATATGGGACTTCCTCCGAATTTTGACCCACTCTTTCTCGCCTTATTTTTAATCAATGTTTTTGGACTTTCCACTGATTCCAATACATTAACAAAACAATACTGCTAGCTAAAAAGATTAACAAAATATATCTTCACTATCTCATTACTTATTATTTATTATTTATAAAACTAGAATTAGGATTTAATATGTTTATTTCCCCAAATAAATGCTTATTTAAAACTAAAAATAATATTTGCAAATATAAAAGATTGTATTTTGATTACATTTTATATCAAATAGATAGATATATCTTTGAATACAAAAGTTGTATTTAAAATTCCTAACTAAAATTTAATAGGTATATGTTGATAATGTAAAAAAATCATATTGCTAATTTATCAAAAGTATTTATTTTTCGATAACTTTTTAAGATGATTATCATATTGCACAACATTACATTTTAGCTTTTCATTTAAGAAAAATCTTTATTTTAAGCAATTTTATCGCGATGATTACTTTTCAAGTACAACACTGTTACAATCTTGTTAAAACCACCTCAACTCCCCCCACCTGTTTGATAAGTGATATTCTGGAAATTATTGACTTTTTCTCAAAAATTTAACCTTTTGACACCTTCATCTCAAATGAATACAAAATGTTTAAAATTGATGTTCAAAAATCAGAACTTTGCTTTTGTAGCAGCATTATTATCAAGTTTCATTCGACGCATAAATGAAACAAAAGCTACACTTTGAGTAGTTGTAAGTTGTTGAAGAAAGCAAGCGCAATCCAATCCACCTGCATCGGGGACCAACGGACCTGATTAATTTCAGCCGGTGAACCGTACCACATCACCGGCTCCACTTCACAACCATTCCGTGATGGAAACCTCGAGTCCATAACGTCCCAGATGAAGGCTCTTGCATCATCGCCGACAGAGCACAAATGTCGTCCAAAATCAGGGGACCATGACATCGCATTCACACATGTTCGATGTTTACTCAACTCCATAAACGGTGTTGTCGGAAGCCTGATATCCAATATCACCACCTTGTTGCTGTCCAATCCCACTGTGGCCATAAATCTTGGATCACTCTTGTTCCATTCCAATCGCAGCAGGGGACAATCCTGCACAGGGTTTTCATAAATTATGGTAGATTTCTCCTTGTCTCGTAAGTCAAACACCCTCACAGAACCATCGCCCGACACGGAAGCAAACACATTGAACCCGCCCCACGAAATGTCGTACACTTCTTTGTCATGTGCCACTAGCTGTGCCTTCATGACTTCCCTCTCGATGTCCCAGATGGTGCATGTGGTGTCCACGCTAGAAGTGGCTATGAGGCGAGTGTCAAACACGGCCCAATCAAACGAGGTAATTGCGGAGTGGTCACTGACTTTGTTACCGATCAGCGGGGACTTGAGTTGAATGTGGTCTTCGTGGATTTCCCACAATCTAAGGTTGTCGCCTGAGGTGGCAATGAGGTCTGGGTTGGTGTCATCCTCGGAGGGAAAGAACATGATGTTGGTGGGTGCATAAGGGTGGTCAAACACCAGACGAGGGTCGGTGCTGAAATTGAAGGTGTCGCAGTTGAAGTGGACAAGTTCAACCTTGTTGGTGTAATCCTCCAAGTAACTACCAATGGCAAGGCGAGGGCTTTTGTCGCGACGCATCGACCATGCTAGAGACGAAATTGGCCACTGAGCAACATACGTGTGAACACCTTGTTTTGCCTCTGTGTGGCTTTGCATGCTGAAGTTTACTTCAATGGAATCCATAATAGACACAATTCTGCAGTTAATTACAGTATTATTTCACATTCTTCTAACTGAAACATACTAATATATACTATGTAGAAGATGAAAGGAGGTATATGATATAGAGAAGAGACAGAGAAAAAAAAAAGTGTGGTTGAAAAAGGGGCTTACATTGCTCAGATCCCAAAGGCTCCGGTGTGAAGTTGGTGCAGTGTGAGTACAAGTGCGATCTGTGGCATGGCTATAAAAGGGTGAGTGGCAAAGGAAATATAAAAGTAAATTGAAAAGGGAAGGGAAGGTGAAACTAATGGTCAATATTGTTTGGTTAGCTTTTGTAAGTAAGTTGTTCAATAACTCACACGTTTGTAAAATCAATTTGTCCCTGTCCTTCAGACAACTGTGAGATCCGTACTAATTGATTGAGAGAGAGCTAAGAATATCTAACAATAACTACTGTGAGGCCTAGGAATTATTTGTTTATCTTTGATTAAAATTATTTGTTTTCCTTAAGCAAAGTACAATCCAATGCAAAACCATTCCATGAACTAAAAATGAAGAATGGCTTTTATACTTTCCATGTGTTGAAATAATTGTTTGTTTTTTATAAAATATACATCAGACTTCTTTAGAATCAAAGCTAAAACTCTCTTCTAACTTTCAACGTCACAGGGTGCTACTTCTTGTATTAGTTGAACCTGCACTTCTATTTACATGGGCACAAATTTCAATCTTCATGGACGCTCCAATAATTGAAACCTTTTTTTACCAAACTTTTACAAATTTTAGTTAAGCGTACCAAAACAAAATTAAGTTATTTCTTTCAATAAACGTATTCTTATGATTCTGTATAAAATTAATTTCGCAAAAATTAATAATAGCTGTGGGATATTTTAAATTTTTATTTTACGTAAGAGATTATAGTTAAGAAAATGAAGTATGATTACTTTTAACTTATAAATATAAAGTTATTTTTCAAAAGTTTAATAATAAGTTGTGTGATAATTTTTTCTATTTAACGGAAAGAATATTGGTGATGAAATATTATTAATTATTTTATGAAACTCGTGCAATGCACATTAAATAAATACCACCCACGTAAATTTCATTAAATAGTGAAAAAAAATGTATGAAGAAAATTATTAATTTTCTTTATGAGAAAAATATATTATAAAAACTCTCTCATAAAATTTACTAATGGGAACTAGTAATCAATTTGCTATATGCTATTGGATCTATATTTTCTAAAACACGATTTCGCCAAAATCCAAACTTTTTAGAAAATTTAGAATCCCACGTTTTTTATCAGAAACTTACCACAAATTTCATAAATAATAATTTTATATCATGCCTTTTTTTTTTCTTTTTCTAAAACGTGATTTTACCAAAATCCAATATTGTTGTTCTAAAGTAAGAAACCCGTGCATAACAGGAAATTTTGGACATAATATAAAATTAATATTTATGACAGTTGTCGTGAGTTTCTAACGAAAAACCTGGAATTAAATTGTTTAAATCAATACTCATTAAATGCGGTAAAAAAATCAACCCTCATTCAATACAATTTATTAGGATAATACAAATATGGACCTTTCAAGAAAAAATGTGAATAATATAACTTACTCTGTAAAGAACATTACTTCCTACGTTAAGTAATTAAATTAATTCATACAATGACAAACAATTTTGATATTAATATGTAAAGTTAGCTGATTCTAAAACTAAATTTGAGTTAACTAGTATTTCGAAATTATATGACACAAAAATTAAAGTATTATAATTTATTCTTTTAACTAATAGAATGGTTCATCGAGTTTGATAATATGTAAACTCAAATCAATGATTTCAAATAAAAGATTGATATTACTAAAAAGTGTTAACAACAAGAAATTCGGGTATTATCTAGGAAAAATAATCTACCAAATTTTATTTATTTCTTGTTTTACTTTGTAATTGTATCTTAATATTGTTTTGATGTGATGATGGATATTGTTTGACTTGTTTTGATGTGATGATATGAATATTATTGGAACCTCTATAAAAATTATTGTTATATTTGAAGGTGTTGTTTTTGGTTATGTATACATTTTAAAATACAAGGTATATATGTTCCAGAGAAAATTGTATGGATTGTTACAAAATTCAATTTTATTATATGTTTTACAGTTATCTATGAAAATTTGCGTATGTAAATTACCTATGAAATATTTCGTAGGTAACTTACCTACGAAATATTTCGTAGGTCATTTACATACACAGTTTTTCATAGTGTACCTACAAAAACTTTCATAAATAAGTTATCTATGACAAATCTGGTAGGTAAGTTCGTAGGTCATTTACCTACGAAATGCTTCGTAGATAAAACAAATATTTTTCCCACGCCCAAATTTCGTATGTAATTCCCACGCCAGGATTGTGTAGATAACTTTCGTAGGTAATTTATCTACGAACATATTTTTCATAGATAAAATTATCTACCAACAGTTTACCTACAAAATTTTATTCGTAGGTAATATCGAGTTATCTATGAAATTTATACATTACCTACGAAATTTTGGCATAGATAATAAACATATTTTTTTTAGTGGTTGGTGTTAAAATTAATTAAAAAAAATGATGTGAAAAAAATATAATTAATCATGTTTGAAAATTATGATATAGAAAAATTGACAAAAAATTGCATAAGACCTTGTTTTACTGTTCATTGTTGAATGTAAGTTTTTGTATAGTTTTGTAGAATATAAATGTCTTAATAATTACTTATATGTTTATATGTCTAAATTTACATGTTTATATGTCTAAATTGAGGTGTTCAAAGTAAGAATACATTCGTAACCCGTTCGGTCTATTTGAATTGAGACTTTAAACTCATCCATCATTTACTGTTTTTAGGAGTTTAGTTTTTTTTGTTTTGTTTTTTTTTTAAGTTTTGCTATCCTTATTATTTTCATGTCAACAATATTACAACTTGTACGAGTTAGTGAAAATTGTATATCATGAATTTGATATGAACATTTATACATAATATGTTTATATTTGTACACTTATGTAATAGAAACGTAAATAAATATTTTTTTGTTTATGTGTGGAAGATGCTACCAAAGGCTTGTTGTTGTTATTGATATCAATTAATATTTTAGGTGTGCAACATGCAGGCTTGGGGTTGCAACACAGTCAATTAGTACTTTATGTGTGGAAGATTCTACCAATCATGCTTGTGGCTGCAACATTTGCCCAATACATGTTTCATTTTTATATGTATAAATTTTATATAATGGTTTAAATTGTTGAAGACATTCTAAATTGTGAAAGGTGAATGTTGACAATTTCATAGGAATTATGAAGATAACTTTTTTTTTTTCTAAAATAAGACAGGTTAAACGGATTGACCTGCCAATCCGTTATTTATGAAACAAATTATATTTTTTAATCCGTGTTGTGTAAATGAATTAATTCGTCTCGACCTATTTTTAATAAATAAAAAGTGAATCAAATTGACCCGTTTTAACCTATAAAAAAATATAACCCATAACTCAATTATACATTCAAATTATAATTATATATAAGGAAACTTAAAAGAAAAAATTTCAGGACATCTTATTTGATATAATATTCATACAACATCTTATTTGATATAATATTCATACAATAAAACTAAAATTTATAACAAGGTTTTAATTCTTTTCGTAATAACATTAATTGACAACATATTTTATATTTACAGGAATTATTTTCCAAAAATATTATAACCAAAAATAACATTTTCATAAATATGTATGATAAAATTTTAATATTGTTTTTTTTCAAAAGTTACGCATTTATATAATTTAAAAGAAAAAGTGCAGTAAAAATACACCCTCCCACATACCTAGAAAAAATATTTTATAAAATATAAAATTATAACTTTTTCCTACTGTCCAAAAATAATACACTTTACAACCTCATATTAACCACCCAAATATTTATTTTTTATATTTATCTTCTCATTAAACAAACAAATATTCTTAAAATAAAAAATGCTCACTTTTATTTCTCTCTCTCTTCTTCATTCTTATGATGTTAAACAAGAAAACACTTTCATATTCTTCGATTTTCAACAATACAATACAAGATTATTATTGTAAGAAATTGTTAAAATACAAACGATAAAAAAAGTTATTTGTAAAATAATTTTTTAATTAAATTTTAAAATTCTAGTTACGGATAAAGATATTTGTTTATAATTGATCCATCAATACAATCTGATAAAAATTTAGAATTTGTAATACCAATATCGAAAATTGATTTGTTAGTAAAATTTGTTAGTGGCTTGCATTTTCTATTAATAAATATTTTTATTGGTAAAATGAGCACAACAATTTTCCTTTTGGGCTTTGATAATTTTGTGGTAAAATATGTTGGTAATTATTTTTTTAAAAAGTATGCTGATATCAGTTGTTTATTATTATTATTATTTTTAAATCTGATGGTAATTGATGTTTTGTTTAAATTCGTATGTAGTTTTATCGATAAAGTTTTTTTGTTAAATACATCTTGTTATAAATTAATTTAGGATTATTCTGAAAACACAAAATAAAGAGAATGAGAGAAGAAGGAAGTGAATAGGAGGAAAATAAAAAGTAATTTGTGATATTTATTGACGGATTTTGGTCGTCTATAACTATCGACATATTTTAGATGTTTATAATTATCGACAAATTTTAATCATTGGTAACTAAATATGAATTTTGATCGTCAGTAATTATTGATTTTTTTACTATATAACATTATTAAAAAATAAGCCTAATTACTTACTCGGTTTCCCATTTGGTTGAAAAGTTTTAAATTGGTTCTCGTCGTGAAAAAAGTTTCAATTACATCTTAATGTTTAAAAAAAGATTCAATTACGTCATAGATTTTGAAAAATTGTCTCAATTAGGTCCTCTAAAAAAACTAGTAATGGTGTCAATTTGTGATTTTTTTAATTTTTGTAGAAAAAAAATTGTTGCCACTTATAAGGTTCCTGGTGTGACATGTGACATTACTAGTGTTACGTGACTAGACGCAATCATGAGTCATCTTTTGATTTCAAGTGAGTCATATATATGTTTCTTTGATTCAATTCAGTCCTTACATGTGTCTTTCTGATTCAATTTAGACATATGTAGGAATTAAGTTGAATCAAAGATATACACACACACACATATATATATATATAATTAATTAATTAATTAAGACACCGATACTAATATGTGAATTTTTTGTCACATGACATTTATAATGTCACAGGACGCAGCATAAACCTGACACGTGACAACAAAAATTTTTACAAAAAAAAATATTAAAAGTAATTTATAGAACACTATATTCACATGTGGCATGTTGTTAATGCCATTAGTAAATTTGTTTTTGAAAAGTATATAATTGAAACACCTTTTTCAAAAATTAGAATGCAATTAAATATTTTTTAAAAGTTATAACACAATTAAAACTTTGTTAAGAGCAAATATCAACGTGAAACGTTCCAATCGATATAGGACTAAAACAAGTAATTAAACAAAAAAAAATATTATAAATTTTATAAATAGGTATTAATGTTTATTAAGCACATTGACCATTCTACTAAAGAGGAAATTTTGTATCGTATTTATCTTTCCTAACTAATGTTTATTTATCTCTTATTCATAACCATTCTCTTTATTATATATATTTTTTAATTATATTTGTTTTAAATTTCCCAACTATAGCAATGATTTGGATGCAAAGTGATTTTCATGCAATTTTCTAAAAAAAAGCATAATTTTTCAAATTGAATTTGATGTGGTGAACAACTAGTACAAACTACATACTTACCATCACAACCCTTGTATAAAACTAGAGAATAAAAAAAACAAAAATTTCAAATATCTATCTACAAAATCTCTTATATGTTTATAGGACAATAATAGTTTGACAAATTTATCTTGCAATTTTGCATGACATCTTTTGAATAGTTTTAAAATATAAAAAAATGAAAAAATAAAAAAATAAGGTCACTTAAAAGATATTATACCAGATTGTAAGAGAAAATTGTCAAAATTGAATTGTTAAAAAATATTTTTCATATTTACAGGATAAACTTTTATACCATTCCTTCCAATAACGGTTTAATGGGCTATGTTTTCCTTTTATAAAACATTACACGGTGTGGGTGTGTTATAACGGTTCAACGAACGTGTATTTGTAGAAAGAGCTCCGAGTTTATTTGGTACACATCCAACTTGGCTTAACTTGGCTTGTTAGAGGCACAGAGAGTTAGTTACTTTGTATGCTGAGTTGCCAACTTTGACTACCTCTTTCTCTCTCCAACCGATTAAGTTTTTCATTACACTAAAGCGTGATGAAGAACGCTTTACTCTTAGTTTTACTCTTTTGAATAAATAACACTCCCTATGTACGCTGTTTCTATTCACTCTGCTCCCTCACACGCACTCGCAAAACCCTAATCGCTTCCTCGAAACCTTCGCTTCTTCAATCTTATCGGTTCTGGCTCCCTCCGCTTCCACCGCCGGACAGTTCCGCCGCTTCTTTCTTCGCTAGGGTTCGTCCTCTCACCTTCAGCTGCGATCGATTTTGTGTTCATGAATTCTGACTATTTTCCTATAGACTCACAATGGTGATTGTGCAATTTCTTGACATAGTCGCTGCAATTGCGAATTCCGTTTTTTGTTCTTGTTTCTGCAGATGGCAGGGGCGGAGAATAGCGACGGGAGTGGGAGTGAACGGGAATTAGCGGGAAATGGAAACAACGGGTTTTTGGAGTCTAGTGGTTCTGCTGGTAGTGAAGGGAACGACAGCGTTTCTTATGCGAACGTCTTGCGTTCGAGGAACAAGTTTGCTGACGCTCTTGTTATCTACGAGCGTGTCTTGGAGAGCGATGGTGCAAATGTGGAGGCGCTCATTGGGAAAGGGATATGCCTTCAGATGCAGAATAAGGGAAGGCTTGCGTTTGAGAGTTTTTTTGAGGCTATCAAGCTGGATCCTCAAAATGCTCGTGCTCTCACACATTGCGGCATTTTGTATAAGGACGATGGTCGCCTGGTGGAGGCTGCTGAGGTATGCCTACCTCTGTTTAATAACTTTGGTTGCTGATATTGTTGCTTCGTTCTTTTTCTTTTCTTTTGTATTGTTTCTTCAGAATGATCAACTGTTAGCAATGTGGATGATGTGTTTTATCACCGCTAAATTTTCCCATTCTTTTCAGAGGTTGTATTTTTACTAGTCGGAATTCGAGGTTGTAAAAGGTTTATTTGTTGATTTGACGCCGTCTCTCTTCATATGCTGGGTTATTTGCTGTAAAAGATTCACTGTGGCTTATAATGTAGCTTTGTTTATGCTATGACAGTCTTATTGTGTTCTGGATATGTACTTGTTATGAAGTTCTCAAAGTCATAATGCCGCACATAAGTGTGTTATACTGAATGAAGTTGTACTAAATGTAAGTGTTATATATATTGATGGATATGCCCCGTGGACTAGATCTATAATCAAATTATAGCATTAACCGGGTGAAAATATCATTTTATAAGTCAGTTTTTAAGTGTGGGTTAGACTTAATAGTTCATTTTCTAAAATGGTACTAAAACATATCATAGTGAGGTTTGTTAGAACTTATCATGACACTTGGTATCAAGTTATTATTGGACTATCCCTAAATATCTATTATTGCGAGTGGAGATGTCTAGTTTTGGGTGTACAGGGGTATATTGGAGATTCTACATTGATTAGAAATATGATCAAATTATAGTATATAAATGAGGGCAAACATCATCTTATGAGTTTATTTTGTGAGGTTGAATTAGTCTTAAAGTTAATCTTTTAAGATATACATACAAATATACATATTAGTGGGAAGATAATGTTGTGTTCTATGAACTAGGATATTTATGGCAGTTTATGCTATGACATGACTGAAATTTTTGTCTGCTACTGGGCTGGCTGTCCTACCTTAATTGCAATTGATTCTTTTTTGAAATGTTAACAATATCAAATTGTAATTTCCAATAACATAATGAAAAAATAGTGTGAACTATATCATATATGCATGATAATGTATTGTTCAATGTACCAATTTTAAATTACTCAATATAGTGCCTGGAATAAGTGATTAATGGAGTGAAATGAAACCCCCGTTGCAGAAGAGTAAAAAAGAGCAGTGAAATATCAAATAGGGTGCGCATAATAGTACTCTTCCAGTTCCTCTTCAATTAGTGGTTTGTTTGTTGGGAATCCAAGGGTGAGTGGTAAAAATACCAGGAATATCTCCACTAATAAGCCACTAGCGAACTACACTAGTGAACTTGATACTACACTCAATCCAAAAATCTTGAGGCATAGGTTTGCAAGTCTTTCTCACTTTCACATTGCCCAATTTGCCTATTTTTACCCAATTTTGTTTATATTCTCAATCTCACTGCAATGATGTACTCATCTGGCTTTCAATCATTTTAATGAGAACTAGAATTGATGAAAGGTAAAAAACTAATGAATTGCTGAATCATGTGATTCTCATTAATAACACTGAACTACACTTATTCATCCATGTATCTCATAATTCAAAGTCAAAGCTTCACAGTATACAAATTGATCTGTACCATGCTAGTATTTCTACAAGTTGAAATTTATGTGGAATTTATTTCTGTTAATGAAGTTATTTACTTGGAACAGTCATATCAGAAGGCTTTACGAGTGGATCCTTCATACAGAGCAGCTGCTGAATGCCTTGCCATTGTGTTAACAGATATTGGTACCAACACAAAGCTTGCTGGAAACACTCAGGAAGGAATTAAAAAATATTTTGAAGCCCTCAAAGTAGATCCACATTATGCTGTAATTTTCTCGTATTCTGAATACTTTGCTTTTATCTTTAAAGCTACCAATTTTGTATAGATTTTAATTTGCATGATATATATTTTTATACTCTATGGCTTTTTCAGCCTGCATACTACAATCTCGGTGTGGTCTATTCAGAAATGATGCAATATGACATGGCCCTCACCTTCTATGAAAAAGCTGCAGCAGAGAGGCCAGTTTATGCTGAAGCATATTGCAATATGGGTGTGATTTATAAAAATCGTGGTGACTTGGATTCAGCTATTTCTTGTTATGATAGGTACTCTATATCTTGAGCTGGGTGTTTTTTTCTGATCCAAGAACCTGTAATAATTTAAATTTTATTTGTTAATTTATTTTATTGACTTGACTTTTACTGTTGGGTCTTATAACCAGGTGATGTTTTGTGGCAGGTGTTTAACTGTATCACCTAACTTTGAGATTGCAAAGAATAATATGGCTATAGCTTTGACAGATTTAGGAACGAAGGTGACACATCTGAAATTCTACGTAATGATAATTATGCAATAGCTATTTTTTTACATCTTTATTTTCAACTAAAATAGAACTTGTATAGAGGCATTTTATTGCTAATATCTTAATGCAATAGTGGTAAATTTGTAATGAAGATTGTCATGTAAAAAAATGATTCTGATGCAATGTAAAGTTCTGTGTTTGGTAGGGTTGAAATGGAAACGTTGGGTTTGTTGCTTAATGACTAGCATTTTAACTTATTTCATCTTAATTTTAAAGGGGCTTTGAGGAAATACAAGTAGTTGTTTTGTTCGCTGAAAATTAAACAATTTTGTAAAATCCAAAGTAATGGCTTCAGACCCGTAATTACTTTCCATTTAATGTTCCTACTTCCTATATTTCCTTGGTACAACAGTAAGTTTCCGCCTTGTGACTTGGTGTCTTAAAGAGCCTCGTCACTTGCTTTTTTGTTTGTTTTGGGGTGGGAGGGAGGCTGCATATATTTGACCCTTCTAGTCCCCTATGGTGGTCACATAATTGAAGCTCCATTCTGTTGTTCTCCTCCCATCCTCGACGAGATACATCTTTGAATCATTTCTATCTTACTAAGATTATTATTTTGGTTTATAGGTTAAATTGGAGGGGGACATCAACCAAGGTGTGGCTTTATATAAGAAAGCTTTGTATTACAACTGGCATTATGCTGATGCCATGTATAATCTTGGGGTTGCTTATGGTGAGATGCTTAAGTTTGATATGGTACGTTGAGTACAGGCATGCCTATATTCTATCACACTTCTGCACATGTTTTATTATGATATGACAGATGTGTGTATTAGTCTATACTAATTATATTGTTGGAAATTCAATCTACAATTTAGGCCATTGTATTCTATGAACTCGCCTTTCACTTTAATCCACATTGTGCGGAAGCATGTAACAATCTCGGTGTTATATACAAAGATCGTGAAAACCTTGATAAAGCAGTAGAATGCTACCAGGTAGCCGTGATGACCTTCTCATTTTGTTTGAGCATTGCTGGATTGCATAAATTTTTAATGATTTATTATTCTTGTTTTGCAGCTTGCTTTGTCAATCAAACCTAATTTTTCACAGTCGTTGAATAATCTTGGTGTTGTATACACTGTCCAGGTTAAGTTTTGCATAATTACTGAATTTTGTGAGTTGTCGAATATCTACAGTAAGTGATAATGTTTCCTTTTTTCTCCAGGGTAAAGTGGATGCTGCTGCAAGTATGATTGAGAAAGCTATCATTGCAAATCCGACATATGCAGAAGCATACAATAACCTAGGTCTTATTATCTTTTCTGTAATTATTTGTTTGGTTATTGTGTTTGACTGCATTTAGTAGTAATTGTCATAGTTAAGGTTGTGCAGATTTACGAATGACAACTTACCAGCATAATCTAGACTAGGTTATTCTTTAATCAGATGTGAATTGTATTATTTGATTCATATTTCTCTACGTTTGCTGGTTGCTATGAGTCAGTTCAATGGCCATGTATCACTGATGTTTTTATCCATTATATTAAATTATTTAAATCATGTCTCTCAGCTGTAAATGAGAGGTGCGGGTAGTGACACTGATAATATTGTTTGTTCTCCTCGGACTAGTCAAAAGGATAGTGCACACCTAGCCTGCATGGGTATGGGAGATATGGATAGTTGTGTGGTGTTAGGATCTATTGCATGGAATGGGACTAGAGCCCTACACTGGAATTATGGGATTTAGATGCGTGGTTTATCAAGGCTCTTGCTCGACTAACTTTTTAGTGGTGTGCTTGCTTCTCCCAGGAGTTTAATTATGATTGAGTTCCATTTTGAACTTCTATCATGGTCGCAAAAGATTATGGCAAATAATGCTTGAATACTATAATTATGCTTGTTTTCTCATTGGTTGGGTCTTCTCTGTTGTAGTTAAGTAGTTATTCAATTGATATTGTTCCTAGAGATTAACCAAGTAGCTGGTTATAAATCATATCTTGAATAATGTAAACCAAAAGAATTCCTATATTGAAATGATATTAGTGTTGCTGAAGCAAAGGTAAGATAAGTAAAATTGGTTTGAAACATTATTTGGAGCAATATAATGTCCTACAGTGGTTTTGAAAGATTTAATGTAACTGTGTGTTTGTTACCGTCTTTTCCTTTATATTTAATTACAAAAATTACAAAAATGAGTTTTTGCAGAAGGGATATGGCAGTGAAAAGTTCTGAGTACGTCCTTTTGTCATATGCTTATCTTCTCTATTTTTGTGCAGGAGTTCTTTATAGGGATGCTGGCGATATAACTGGAGCAATTAATGCTTATGAGCAATGTCTTAAGATTGATCCTGATTCTCGGAATGCTGGTCAGGTGTGGTGCATAATGGGTGATCATTTCGTCCTTTGTGTTCTGTAAATTGTTTAGACATGTGCAATCATGCATTAAAGCATAACGCCACATCTTCGGTTAGGAGTAGGTTTATATATGAACTAGTATTCAACTTAAACTAGATCTATTATGGTGGTGCCTATTATGTATGCATATTAATAGTTACCATGATATAGGGTATTGAGGTTAAGTTTTCTTGTGAGAGAGTGAGCTTCTAGTTTGGGACATTGGTTGTAAAGTGATAAAATAAAATTGCTGTTTAAAAGGTTAACTTTCTGGAATAAATGTGTAATGTTTCTAACGTTTGACTAGAACAAAACAAAGTTGCCCTACATCTTTCCATGACCAGAACTAAACAAAGCGTTAAGTAATATTTTATGGATAACGTAAGGCTGTACTGAGACAATGGAAGGGTAATATTGAGTTGTGGAAGGGCAAGGGAACAAGAATGAGTACTTGTAAATCTTGCTTCTTTGTGTGCAGAGAAAGTATGGACATCTATTGGTCTGTGAGAAGTATACTTTTGAATCTTGATTACTGTACACTGTTTGTTTCTGTTTCACGACATATAAGACCAACATGCAATTATATATATCCAAGATTTTTCATCCTTTGGGAATCTTTTGCTTTGTTGTGAAGGGTGGGGGTATTGACTAGTTTAGGAATCAATGGCAGTGGGCATGGAAATCCCTTTAGAGAGTTAAATGGCCAAATTAAGATTAAATGGTCAAATTCGGAAGTGCTTTTACTATTTTCTCCTGACCAGAATTATGCTTCTTCCAATCTAGTTAAAATTTCTGGTATGGATTGAACATTCTAGGAATCCAGGAAAGTTGGGTATGGAAATGAATATAATTTGGATTGTACTTACTTTTTTTGTACTTCTTAGTAAATACCGTCTTGGTGTAACCAATTAAAATTAAGTGTCGCAATCCTGATGTTTTTAATCTTTTCTTCTGGCCTTAATAGTACTTCCAATATTTAAATTTGTACAGAGGATTTTAGGAGTTTAAACTATGACGTTATATACATATATTTATGTCTATATATATTGTTCTGTAATTGTCTTTACTTTATGCATTGGTAATGCTGAGAGCCTAGTTACATCAGCCTAGTATCGAGAGTAACCTTTTTATTTGTTCAATTTCAAATATTTTGCCATAATTTGATTCTTTTACACATTAAAATCAGGTTCTGATACAATGGGGGGATGAATGTATTTTGTCCTTTTGCTAAAGTTATCTCTTGATCTTTGGAGCTTTTATCCCCTGTATACAATGTCTCATTTTGTACCATATTATGCAGAACCGCTTACTTGCAATGAATTACATAGATGAAGGAATTGATGACACACTTTTTGAGGTTCACAGGTTACAGCTTTCTCTAATGAACTTCTTTATACTTGAGTTTTTATCATTGGTAGTATTTAGTTAACTCCATTGATTTCACATAAATTTTTAATGACGTGTAATTTCCTTAGGTGTTGGAAAAAGATACATGTTATCGTCTGCTTTCTGCATGGTTTTTACCATTTTATTTGCAGTGGTCCCGTACTTGTATCTATGTTTGAAGCATGAAAGAATAAACAAGTAACATGCGTTTCTAGATTGGTTGTGCTAGTTAGGAAAGTAACACAAAATTATAAATTCAAAGCTTAGTTAAGTTTTTTGAAGACCAAAAGTTTGGTGGTTATCTACTTCTAAGCTCAAAAATACTTTGTTCACAAATTTTTGAGGGAAATGTTTTTTATCCTTTCTTAAGTTGAATGCATTGTTTTACAGCATTGTGATCACTTACCTTGGTCATTGTGATATAAACTGTTTTCTGTGGTTTCTCAAATATCTATTAGCATCGAAGGAATGTGTTAGTTTGATACCTAAAGAGTAGCAAGATGGGATAATACCTGTGACTTCAGAATAGTAATTTTCCATTTTATGTTGAACATAAACCCTTAGGAAATGTTTAATATTATGTTACTTTATTTTGAATTTGTACATAATTCTTCCTATGTTATCTATTTGCTCCATGTTATTTTTAATGAAGGATAATTTACAGTTCTTGTGTAGCAATATACTTTTTGTGCAAAAATTGATTATGTAACTTGTAAACTATAATGGATCAAATGTTTACATGCAGGAACTGGGGTAGGCGATTCATGAGACTATATCCACGTTACACATCATGGGTTAACTCAAAAGATCCTGACCGACCCCTTGTGATAGGCTACGTTTCGCCTGATTATTTTACCCATTCTGTCTCATATTTCATCGAAGCACCTCTTGTCTATCATGACTACTCCAATTTCAAAGTGATTGTTTATTCTGCAGTTGTCAAGGTATCAATTGTGAACCCACACACAACTTGCAATATAACCTATTAATGCAATTTCAAAGCTTCTGACATGACATATATTCTCTTGTTCTCTTGAAATTCAAGCATGAATAAAATTCATTGTTGGTTGGCTTACAGAGATGCATGTTTGTTAATGTTTCACCTCCTTTAATATTGGAAATGTAAAACTAATGTCGGAAGGGTTTGCTTTTTCTTGTCCTTAACCAACACTTTTTTTTGTTCTCCATAAAAATTATTAGTTGGTGAAAGATTCTCAGTCTATGGTCTAGGAGATCGAAATACTTTCTTTTGGAATTGTTTACCTTATTGGAAACCCACATGACCCATTGGAAGAATTTTCTTCTGTGGTTCAGTTAGTTATTGGTACTGCTTTCCAATAGGAAAACTGTGATGGATCAATATATATTTATATTGAATATAAAATATAATCATCAGTAGAAAAGAAAATTGGTCTTAGGTTTCATTCCCCATTATGGTTTCTTTTTTTCGATCATAATTAATTTGTTAGGTTATTTACAGTTCTAAAATATTCGTAATTTTTACTGAGCAAAGGTTTGTTGAGCAACAAGTGTCTGATATATTGGCTGCTTGCCAATTGAAATATAAAATGGAACCTTGAAACTTGATTTAGGATATTTCACAGTAAAAAAGCCTTCCATTGTGGTTATATTCTATTGTATGAAGATAAAGGGAATACCCAAATTTTTGGGTATTGTGATGTTGATTGGACATGATCTCCTATGGATAGACGCTCTACTATAAGGTATTGTGTTCTTATTGGAGGAATGATTATTTCTTGTAAAAACAAGACAGAAAATATGGTTGCTCAATGTAGTGTTGAAACTGAATATAGGGCAATTATGTCTCACTTGTGAACTTGTATGAGTGAAACAATTTCTTTTACAAGTAAAATTTTGTGAGATCCAACAAACAAAGATGTATTGTGATCACCAACTTGCTCTCCACATTGCTTCCAATCCATTGTTCAATGAGAGGACTAAGCATAAAACTTGACTATCATTTTATTCAGGAAAATTTGTTATCTAAGAAAATTTGTACTGAGGTTGGATGATCATCTTGCAAATGTGTTAACAAAATCCTTGAGAGGACCTCAAATTGAGTTTATTTGTACCAAACCTGGCACATACAATTTGTATGCTCAAGTTTGAGAGGGAGTGTTAGAAAAGTTATTAAATATAGGTAATTGTAGTTGTATTTGGAAACTGTTATATGTTTTGCTTAGGATGTGTTTACTTATTAACATTAGTTACCTAGATATGTTTTTCTTGTACCTTTTGGTGTTCCTGGTGTAATTTGCTTTTATATATAACGAAGATCAGCTGTGAGATAATCAATCTCTTAATCTCTTTTATCATATGTTCAGTCTTAAGTCAAAGCTTAAGCATAACATTTATTTACAATCCCTATTTGATTCTTGTAACAAGTCATTTTTAGCGTTGTTTATGTTTTTTTCGCTTTACCTTATTTGTTCAGTTTCTTCAAACTTTTAAAGCTTGAACTCTACCTAACTTAATAGACTTCTGCCTCCCCCTTCAAGTTTCCATCAGTCAAGTCTCTTTTTAATTATATGCATTTTTCCAAATTCACTGTTTTGAAAATTTTTTCATTTGTCACAGTCCCTAGTCCGTCCCTGCCTCGCTTGCTATTATTATTATTTTTTTTTGTGTGTGGGGGCTTATACGGAACAAAAGCGTAATGCTTGTGCATCAAGTTGTATGAGTTATTGACCTTGATAGTCATGTTTTTTTTTTTTTCATAAATGCATGCTAGGCATTACCATGAGACTTTACAATCCCAATTGGGTTGACACCCCAAAGCTCTACAATCATAGGCCATTACATGAGAGAATCATATCACCGAAAAAGGGAATACAAAAGACATGGGTGTACCTCACCAAAACCCTTGCCAAAAGTAAATTCACTTGAAGACTAAACCAAGCTAACACGTAACACCCAATGCCTAGCCAAACCTAAACTTAGGAAGGCCATATATATTCCTATAAAGTCAAGACCCAAGACAGGAGGTAAAATATCAAACTAAGAAAAAGTGAAAGTTAATAAACAACTTTTACTTATTTTTAACCTCTTATTTTTATCTTAAGCCAAACGTAAGTATAACCTAGCAGTTCTTTTTGGGAGAATCGGGAATAGGATTTCATGGAATCAGCTGTTACAATTTACCAAACAACCAATTTTCGAGATGGCTCAGCACTAATAGCTAGCGGGGTTAACATTCTGACTTTGGTTACATTAACATACTTTGCAGTCTATTGAATTTGTAATAGCATACATCTTAGTACTTCACCTTTCTTGACTTTCACATAATTTGGAATTGATTTGCATGTTGTAGGCAGATGCAAAAACCATTAGATTTAGAGAGAAAGTTACAAGGAAGGGTGGTATCTGGAAAGATATTTATGGAATTGATGAAAAGAAGGTCGCCGACATGGTTAGAGAAGATCAAGTTGATATTTTGGTAGAACTTACCGGTCATACTGCAAACAATAAATTGGGAATGATGGCATGTCGGCCTGCACCGGTTCAGGTGTGTTTAGACTTAATCATATTTATGTATAACTCGATTTCTTTGTTTTTCAGCTTGTAACTTCTTATCCATGGTTACTATATATTCTTTTGTCTATGTTTTCCTTTTAATCTTTGTTTAGTTGGATGTTTTTGGATGCTGCAGCTTGATTGTTAACTATAAACTTCTCATTTCTCATTTCTCAAATGTTGTGAATTAATAAGATTTTAATTTTTTCAAATTGAATGGTTAAGAGCCGTGTTTATGTTAGAGATCCAAAATGTAGAAGATTAAACAGGGATAATGAGAAAAATTATGTATTATTCCTAAAAATGAAATAGAAAATACAGCAGGATGATGATTCCTACTGCCACAGAGCAACCTCCTCTAGAGTAGAGAGCTTCATCTCTGTCTGTCAACTCCCTTTTCACAGCTTCCAGTCTTATTAATTCATATCGGAAGAGGTTTTCTGCCATTGACAACATTAAAAGGTGTTTTCCTTTTGGAAGCATGACAATTGGTGTTATACCAATATCCAGCATGAAAGCCAATCCACCCGCAGCTGTGGTTGGTCTTCCATGAAACAGGTCTTCCATGTAAAGGTCTCCAAATAGCAATTGATAACTTTTGTTTGACCATTAGTTTCTTTGTGGTAAGCAGTGCCCATTTTGAGTGCTGTCCCTTGAAGCTTGAGCAACTCTTTCCACAACCAGTCAATTTGCATTACTTAAATTTGTTCATATTTGATGACCTGCAAGGAAATCCTGATGATGTCTTTACATGCATGCTTACATGCTTACACACACACACACCAAGTAAATTAATTTTGAATATATATCAAGTATATGCATCTTTGTTTTTTTATTTGAATGAAACATACAGCAATCTCAATGTATGTATGCAATACTAATATTTTAGTTATCAAGTTATATGATGTGGTATGTATCATTCATAGCAACATTCATTATGTCATTTGCTATTATTTTGTGCTTTGTGTATTTATTTGACCTCATGCAAATTGTAACTTGTGTCCTTTGCAAGCAGGTGACTTGGATTGGTTATCCCAATACAACAGGATTGCCTACGATTGATTATAGAATCACTGATTCTCTGGCAGACCCTCCTGAAACAAAGCAGAAGTAGATCTCTTCAAGAACTTCAGTACTTTCTTGTCATTGACCTATACTATAACACTTTTATACAACTCCTGTTATTTTTTATTTTCTTAGAGTACTTTTTTTTAATTATAGACACATCGAGGAGTTGGTTAGATTGCCAGAATGTTTCCTTTGTTACACCCCTTCCCCTGAGGCTGGCCCTGTTTCTGCAACTCCAGCACTTTCCAATGGCTTCATCACATTTGGTAGTTTCAACAATCTTGCTAAGGTATCAATTATGTTAAAAAAACGTTATGTATTTTCTCTTCATTTACCAAGGGCAAATTGTTAAAGATAATAAGTCGTGTTCTCTGATGTGTGTACTTCTTTTTCTTTAGATTACACCAAAGGTATTGAAGGTTTGGGCGAGGATATTGTGTGCAATTCCAAATTCCCGCCTTGTGGTAAAATGCAAACCATTTTGTTGTGATAGCGTGCGGCAAAGATTCCTTTCAACACTAGAGCAGTTAGGCTTAGAACCGCTACGTGTTGATCTTTTGCCCCTTATTCTTCTTAACCATGATCATATGCATGCCTATTCTCTAATGGACATCAGGTAATATCTCTATTATGTATTCCTTGAGTGTTTATGATCTTGCTCACACTCAGATTTTCTAAGGTGTGCATATTTTATGTGTTGATAGCATGTATTGTTTTTGCTAGATGTATTTTACTATACGGCGGGCCTGGGCCCATCGCTGAATAATTCTATGCACACATACTTGTGGGTGCGCTCGCACACACACATGATGTTCCTTTGTTGTGCTCTAGACATAGAAGGATTCTATCATATGACTCCTTATCTTTTATCTCTATATGGTATCTGGAGCCTAATTCTAATCCATGGCCTGGCCTCTTAGTGGACCCTATATCCATTGATGTCTGTATTTTTCCAGAAATTGTCTCTTCCAATTTTGGCATTGCCTCTTCATTGTGCACTTTTTCTGGCTGTTTTCCACCATTGTTGCTGCACCATTGTGTTTGTGATGTAGTTCTTAGCTTTTCGATTAGTGACTCCCAATCGAAGTCCCTTTGCCTAAGGGACCACTGCTATTAATCTTCTCTCCCGCATCGGCATAATTCGTCATGTGTGGCAGCATGTTTGGCCACTGTTTCAGCTGTTATTGTTTGGCCACTTTAGTTAATGAAAAAGATTATCCACGGTGGTCCAAAGTTGATGCCTAAGCTTTTAACATTCATTAGTCGATTATTCGTCCTTCCTACCTTTTGAGCTTATGAGAGATGTGCTGGGGTTTAGGAATATACCTAATTGTTATGTACCGTGATACTCAACATCTCCATGGTGTTTGCCAAAACCTCTCTAGTGTCATTGTCCTAAATGCCTTGATGACCGAGTACTTAGGCAAAATTTATGGTCAGCTACAAGACTTCAATGAAATATTGCCTCCTTGTGTGGCTTCTACCCAAGAACTAAAGCAACAACAAACTTTCTTTGTGTTGAACACGTTGTATAGGCTTCAAGAAAATATTTGTCAATCTATGACCAGATTATGGGGTCTATGACTGTGTCCACATTGAACTTTGCTTGGTCCTTGTGTCTTGTGCAAGTTGTCCCTTGATGACTCCTCTGCGTTAAAATTACAGCGTGAACCTCGCAAATCGGGCAAATGATATCCCATGTGTGATCATTGTTACATTCTTAGTCACACAATTGTTTGCTCTTATGTGTTGCATGGTCGCACTACTTGGTATGCTTTGTTGCTTAGTTTCCCCTGTTGTTCCTCCTGATTCTAGTGCCACCCCCTTGTGATAGTTTTGAACTTTCAACTCTCTTCCATGAATTTTTTAAATGGTTTTAGGAAGTCATACCTCTAGTTCCTTTGTTTACCGGTTTCATTAACTCCATCTCGCTTGGGTCTTGGATCCTCAACTTTGATGTCATGATCTTAAATATGTTGATAGATCTCTTTTCTCATGCTTTTCCATTTCTAGTTATTTGCCCCCTGTCGCTGTATTTAATGGCTCTCGAGCCCCATCTCGTGGTGTTGATACTGTCCATCTTCCAACTTCTCTCTTGATTGACGAATCTCCTTTATGCCCCTTGATCTCGGTTAAATTTATTACCCCTTCGCCATCTTACCTCTTTTGTTAATTGTGTTATTCTTTTATTTAAGCCCTTGTTTTCTTATAGGACCAAAGTTTAGGAAGGATGATTGGCACTAAATGTGAGTGTCATGGCCTTTATCAACATCGGATCTTTGCTCATGTTTACTTGGTGGTGGATTATCCTTCTCCCATCCTTGCTCAAATGGACCCTCCTAGCCTTGCCAAACCTAAACACCTTGTACCATATCCAAACTGTTTTCTTTGTTGTGAGTCATGTCAATTAGGAAAACATAGTTGTAGTCTTTTTCCTAGGAGTGTTCTCAACAAAGCTTTGTCTCGTTTTGCTTTAGTTCACTTAATTACTGATTATCCTCAATCTTCTTGGTTGTTCTAAATGAAAAATCATTGAGTTGTTTTCCATATAACAATTCTTGGTGTTTCTATTGTTTATTTTCTGTAGTGATAATGGTCATGAATACCTCTTTCATTCTTTTCAAACTTCCATTGATTCCCATTATATTCTTAGTCAAACCTCTTGGAACAATAGACACCTTATTGAAACAAAATGGGATGGTGAAGTGCAATAATAGACACCTTATTGAAACAACTCAAATTCTTTTATACCATGGTCGTGCTCCTTATTAATTTTGGGCTGATGTTCCCACTGCATGTATCTCATCAGTTGCATGGCATCTTCAGTCCTCAACAACGAAATAGCTCAATCTATATTGTTCTCATGAACCTTTCCACCCATTGAATCCCGAAGTTTTCAGATTTTCCTATTTTGTTCTCAAGTTTAGTCTTTCCCTTGAAAACTGTCATTTAATTTAAGATTGTGCTTATGATTTTTATATCATAGGTTTTCAACATGCAGTGGTTTTAATATCAGTGAATCATAACATTCTATTATTTTGTTGTTGATTGTTTGTGTTTCTAGAAAAATGGATAACTATGAAAAATATATATCTGATTCCAATAAAAGGATTCCTTGCACTTTGTTTGATCGTGTGATGCATTGTATAAACACTTATGGCTTGTTTCATGTAGTTTGGATACATTTCCATATGCTGGAACAACAACAACTTGTGAATCTTTATATATGGGAGTTCCATGTGTCACCATGGCTGGTTCAGTACATGCACACAATGTTGGTGTTAGTCTTCTTAGAAACGTTGGTAAGAAGCATTTCATAATTTTTGTTTATTGTCAATATATGCATATTCTCCTACAATTTTAGAGTTTTCTACCATAACCACCATTCTAATTTATGTGTTCAGCCATTGTAGTGAATAGCAGTTAGTGTTGCGGCTGCCCCCAAAACTTCTATGGTGGGTTAGCAGTGGTGGGACAAATGCTACTTGGATCTATAAGTAGTATGCTGAAAAATGAAGAAAACATCTACAATTTAAAACATTCTGTTTAATTTTCATGACCAACAAAATAACTTAAAAGCACTACTCTGGGACAGAGGGCTTTTCTGACTAAAATGAAAAATACTTCCTGATAAATGAATGTTATTCAATAGCCAAAAAATTGGTTAAGTTTCATGGATCTATGTATAGACTAACAAATAAAAGTTAGTAGACTAAAGTCGAAAAGATGAAGCAAAATCTGATTGTAAAGTTCTTTTGGTCATGTATAGCTTAGTTCGTTTGCTGACATGTTTTAAAATTAAATCTCAAAATACAACGTCCTACATGATAATTGTTTGACTATCAATTAATGGAAGTGTTGAATGTTCATTATAGACCTTCTTTATAAAATCATGTTCTTTTACAATCTCCTTGCAACCTCCAATCTTGTTCGCTTCCTCCTTCACTGTCATCTTTGGTGACCCTCTAATGACACATATAACAAAGCAACTTTCCCAAGATTTCACTCTATGAAGGAAATATGACTCTTATTCCTTGTTTTTTTTTGTGATTATCATTGCTTTTATTTATTTACCAACATATTTTTATTCCCTTATTTTAAAGGTTTTGATTATTACATATATAGATGATGATAATATAATTGGTGGCATTGTGATGAATAAAATAATTTTTTATTTCCTTACATAGTTCAAGTGTCATCAATGGAAGTTAACGTGTGTACCGTGCTCCATTATGGAATTAAACATTTGACGAGTTCCACAGGTTTGACTTGATATAATCTAGAGTCCCCTGCATTGTGTAAACTTAAGTGCTAAATTTTTCTGTACATTGCTTTCCATAAACACAATGTAGAAACTTTCAACATAACGTTCTAATTTCAACATAACCCTCATAACTATTAACGCACATGTAGAAACTTTCAAGTCTTCCATCTTGAGAACGTTGTAGTCCAAACGTTTCCTTTATTACCTGATATGGCTTGTGTTTGCTTCTCTTTGTTCCTGCTGATTTTTTTTTTGTTATAAGCCCGTGATGTTTTTATGCTTAGATAATAATTTTGGTTCTCCTTAATTTTTAATCCCTTATTTTGGTCCTTTTGTGTGATCTTAGTTTCCATATTTTAGAAAATTCATTGTTTTATTTTAATCCTCAGTATTGCACATTTTATTTCCTTTATTGTTGTTTAATTCAACCCCAGACCTAAATTTTTTTTAAGGTATCATGGAAAATAATTTAATGAATTAAAATGTAAGATTAAAAGAAATAATTGTATGCAAAAGTGAGGATTGGGACCAGAATTGTAAATTAGACATTAAAGGGAGACTAAAACTATAATTTATCTTTGTTATTTCTTTAAAATTTTATAGCTTTTACTTTCCAAAGCATCATTTTATTTTTTATTTTCGGCCGTAGCTGCAAGACTGTTGTTGAATATTTTACTTATTACAACCAGGGATGGAGCATTTGATAGCCAGAAATGAAGATGAGTACGTTGAATTGGCTAAGAAGTTGGCTTCTGACATTTCCTCACTACATAATTTGAGAATGAGTCTACGAGATGTGATGTCCAAGTCCCCTCTCTGTGATGGTGCAAAATTTACCTTAGGTCTAGAGTCAACTTACAGAAATATGTGGCACAGGTATTGTAGAGGAGATGTCCCATCTTTGAAACGCATGGAATTGTTAGAAGAAGTTGCTATGGGTGACTTGACAAATAAGACTTCTGAGTCATCAAGAATTGCAAACTCAAGGGAGGAGAGTCCTGGATCTGTGAAGGCCAATGGATTTGATACAATGCCCGTGTCAAAGCTTAACATAGACAGCTGCGAAGAAAACGGTGGGTCATCAAATGGCGGTAGTAAACAAGGAAAAAGAGAGGTTAATGTTGATTTTCATCCGAGAGTCCTTTTGTAGTGATTGAAGGATGTAGAACTTGATTACAATAGTTGTACCATCATGATGTATAGTTGCTGTTGGAAGAAGCTGAAAGCAATCATTGCATCGCATAAAGTTAACTTGCATATAGGGGGTGGGGGCTATAGAAAGTAAGTCATAAAAGCCCCTTCGGTGCGGTGGATGTGCAAAATGGTGAAGCTACCTTGAGCTGCAGTCTGTAACACATGTTTTTTGGTAGCCGTTGCCTGCTGGATATTCCTCCCGTTGATTTTAATAGATTAGAGCGTGGCAATTTGTTTTTACTGCTTTTGAAATTGGCATTTTTTTTTTGTGGGCGCGAAATAGCTGGTTTTATGGGGGATTGCTTTTTGCACTGCCATGGTTTTCTCCCACACACTGTGGGGTGTATGTAGGAGACAAAAATGACCCTAAGTAATCAAAAACCTAATTCTATTTCATCTTTTCTACACTTTCTCATTGCTTTGTCTTTGTCACCAATTGTTGCTCCCACTTCCATTCACATTGTCACCATCAATTCTTATCATCACCATTATTGTTGTTGCAGTTGTGACGATGAGAGTGCAAAATTTATGTTTGGTTATTTTTATCAGTTGTGGTGTATATTTTGAATTTCTTGATTTCGAAAATTCAATTTGTAGAACCTGGTTAGTAGTTTTGGATCTTATTATCCATAAGTCAAATGTTTTAAGTTCAAAATACTTTAAATAGTTTACTCAAAATTGTATAATCTAGGTATTTTTTTTTTATCCAAAAAGATTTCTTTTGGGGCTGTGGGATTCCAATTAAAATTTTCTATTTTAAAGACATGTTTTTAAAAGATTTTTTTTTCTATTATACAATTTGAAATTGATTTCAAAGTATGGAAGGGTATTTTAGATTTTATAATTTCGAAGGTGTTCTTATTTCAGAAGTTAAAATTGTATTGTGAAATATTTTGAACGTCAAATTACCTTTTCAAATTGCACTTTTGAAATTTAGGGAGTTTTAAATTATACAATTTAAAAACTTTCTAAACTATAAACCTAAAATTTGTTATAATCAAAGATGGAAAGTCTAAATCTCAGACATCTACTGACATGCAAACGATTTTCACTTCAGCTGTGTTGTCAAAATGCTCTTTTGGCATATCCTGGGTCTTAATCCAGAACACATTGCACAAATGTGTGGCTACATGAAACCTTCGTTGCCATTTAATGGAAGGACAAAAAGAAATTTTCAAATTTATGGGGGTGGAGGAGAAAAGTATGGGTGCAAAAACCAATCCAAAGGAGTTTATAAAATTTCCCAAGAAAACAAGTTTTAAAGTTTATGGAGTTTGGAATAAACAAACCCCTGATAAAGTTGATAAAGTTTCTTTTGACAGCAGCAGGATTTAAATTTATATAGTTGTAAGATTAACCTAAATCAAGTTCCCATAATAGAACCACTAATATGATTATTGCCGTGTTCAGCTACAACACCCGTTATTAATCTTAATATTTTCAAGTATTGAAACTCTAAAAGTAAATGCATTTTATGGGACTATGAATAAAAATTTTCAACATATTTTAATTTAATAAAAAGACCAACGAAAATGTTTATGAAAAAATTTGGAAATACTCTCAATATAATAACTATAACAACAATAATACATTACTTTGAAAGTCATAGTCAGCAGTGTATAAAAATATATTTTTGTCTCTTAATTTGTCATGAAATTTCAATTTGGTCATCAAGTTTTTCGTTGTCTCAATTTGGTCCTCTTTTTCTTAAAAATGACTCAATTTAGTCCTCATCGTTAACTTTGACTAGACGGTGTTAAAGTCAACGCCACGTGTCAATTTATGATTTTTTTGAATTTTTTTATTTTTTTACATGTATCGTCACTTCACAGTTGTGTCACACATCACACTCTGACACGTGACACAACTATGAAGTAACAAGTCTAAAAAATTAAAAAAAATTAAAAAAAATTTTAAAAAAATTAAAAAAATTAAAAAATTAAAAAATTGACACGTGGCATTGACTTTAACACCGTCTGATCAAACTAACGGTGAGAATCAAATTGAGTCATTTTTAAGAAAATAAGGACCAAACTGAGACAACGAAAAATTTGAAGACCAAACTAAACTTTTATGACAAATAGCAAAACCAAAAAAGTAATTTAACCAAGATATATTGTCTTTGGTTTACTCTTCCAAATTAGATGATTCTCGATGAGAAGAGCGTTTAACTCAACGGAAAAGAAAATTACCACCGTTTGACTCTACAAAAATACACACCGTTTAAGACACTGATTTTTATTTTTACCCATTCGAAGAAAGTACGAAATCACTATTTTTTTTTCTTCTCATATGTGACTTTTATGGGATTTTACGATATCGTGTGAATGTGATGTTCCTACATATTTTTTAGATTTTAAAAATAAATATTATTTGCCTACATCTAAATGAATTTACATTTTACAAGAAAGAAAAATAAAGGAATAACTTTTCCAGGGATTAAAATCTGTTGATTTTCTAAATAAAAATAATATTATTTAAAATTTTAATACGACAAAAGCTAATCTATTTAAAGGATCAAAATAAAAATATGCTAATGTTACAAAATTTAAACATACATAAAACAAAATGAATAAATATTTTTAAAATTAGAATGCAAATTTAATTAGTTTACTCATTGAAGTTTTTAATATTATCTTAATAATTAGGATTAAATTTTACATAAAATTCAAATTTCTTTCCCAGCCATGAACAGTTCCAACACTACTGCTCACAAAATAGTCTTGGAAAACATGTCTTCAGCACATGGACGATTAGAGCAAAAAAAATAAAATTGACACTTCTGAAGACTCATAGCACTCTCAAATGCCATTTTTGTTTAGTTTGGTTCATCACTAATCCTTGACTGAGGTACGCAGTATCTTCACGTCATGGATGGGCCTGAAGAAACAGAAAATTAAAGGGTGCTTCAATACTTTTCTCTGCAACTTCATAAAGTAAGATCATAGAAAGTCCTCATTTTTACTTCAACATGTTGTTCAAAGCATTTCTTCATAAAATTATGTTTTTCATGGAACCCCCCATTATTATAAATATACTCTCGTTATCAAAATATACACTATAACTTCTTCGTCTTGCTTGATTCATAGACCTCGCTGTAATAAAGTATTTCAGAAATAGCAATAAAAGTTGTAAAATTCAGAAAAAGCCTTAACCCAATATCAGCAGGTTTATGATCCCCCAATGTCCCAGCTTGTTTAGAAATTTGTCTATGGGCAAAATTATTGGCTCTATGCATAGTATATATATTTTAAATGGTTATCTTGAAAGATATTTGACATACCTATCGTTGTTATCTGTTTGGACGCTGCCAAGTCGTTTGATAATTTCCATTCCACTACACACTCTTCCGAATATTGTGTGTTTTCCTGGCGGCAACAGAAACAGGAATTCAGTATCATTTGACATTCCATACATTTCATGCTATGAATTACAATAATCAATCATAAACTGAACAATGTGATTGGAACTGTTCATCATTCTGATGCCACCATGGCTATTAGTTGAGTCAACTTTAGCAATTAATAAACATATTAATCAGTAGGACTGTAGGAGTGTTTACCTTAAATGCAGAAATTATATTAGTGAACTCACATTCACAAAAATCTTAGAAGAGAGAGGGATTGCTAATTGCTAATTGCTGATACTCCAGAGACCTCAGGCTTCATTTTATGATATGATAAAGCAGTCACACTGACAGAATATTTCACTTCATATGGTTGTGAATGTGATTATCGGGATTCAGACCAAAGTGCAAAAGAAGGGGGGCAGTTTATGCACAATTTAGAAATTTCTTATTCATATCTCAAGTGAGAAAGAGATGATATTTCATCATTCTTAGTTTCTAAGTGTTTAACAGTTTATGCAAATGTGAATGGAGCTAGTTATCCTTTAACAAGCTACTTATGGAAGTACATGTTTAGCTTTCAATTTACTAGGACTGAAAAAGAAAATCCTTTGAAGCTGAAAATTCTCCACATTCCACAATCACAGAACAAATTGGTTACACAGAACAAAGATCCACAATCACAAGTAATTATAAATTTTAACAATAGAGGCTTATTATCTCTAAATTCTAAACAGTAAGAAACAGAAGAATTACCATCGAGAGAGGGGCAAGGTGCCAGAGTAATAAAGAACTGACTACCATTGGTATTTGGGCCAGCATTTGCCATGGATAAAATACCAGCTCCAGTGTGTTTCAACTCTCGTTTTATCTCATCTTCAAACTTTGCACTGTTGTTAACATGATACCATGAGTATGAGAATGAGCGAGAGATTCATCATCAACAACAACAATGATAAAGTTAATCTGTTCATTGATCCCTAAAACTGTCACCGTTTTAAATTTTATGTCGTATGCATAAAAATTAAGCTTTTGTCACATACATCAGTATAAAGCCGCTACAAAAAAATTAGTCTAACCTAATAACTATCAAAACTCAAAAGCTTAAGCAAGGTACCCGTATATGGATTCTCCTCCTCTTCCAGTTCCTGTAGGATCCCCACCTTGTACTATGAAGTCCTACTCAACAAACCACACGAATCTATGTAAGAATACATCACCCCTATGCATAAAATTGAACCACACCACAAACCAATGTAAGAATATTTTATCCAAACAGATGCTTGACACCCGCAAAGACAAGGAAGAACCGAACATAATCACCTTAATGATCCTGTGGAATTTAACGTTGTCGTAGTAACCTCTGCGAGACAGTTCAATGAAGTTCCTGCAAGTTCTGGGCGCATGCTTGTAGTACAGCTAAACCCAAAATTACAATATTGATAACACCATTTAATTTTACTAAAAAATAAAGAAGAAAAATTTGGACCGTAGACTAAGAACATAGACAGAGGGAGAAAATTGGAAAGAGAAAAAGTGAAAGTACCTCCACTGTGAAGGACCCCATGGAAGTTTCAAGAGTAACCTCTGGAGCACCACCTTCTGCGCTTGCCCACATTTTCCCCACACACCAAACACTCCTCTTTCATTCTCCCGCATATAAAATGAACAAAATTTAAACCCGTTTATACTGGGCCGGGTCGGATCGGGTCGGGTATTCTACGTAAAGGACTTCAACGTGTGAAATAGAAAAACCCCTTTTCCCTCTCATTTGAATTCATGTAAAAACAATGCCGGAGATTTTGGACGTTGCAATTCGGCGAGCTGTTGTGATCGGAAACGGGTTCGCCGGCGCTGAGAATCAGTGCATTGGTTTGGTTCGTGGTCTTGGTTTCTCCAACCGCCACACCATATACGTAAGCGTTTTTTTCTTCATTCTCTTTTTTCGTTTGTGTATAATATAAAGGTATTGAACTGGGTTGGAACTTTGGTTGCAGCGTGTCACGAGGCCTCGAGGAGGAATCAATCGGTTGCTTCAATGGCTTCCGGTTTCGATTCACAAAAAGTTAGAGTCCGTTGTTCGAATGATCTGTGGCAAATCGAGCTTGCGAACACCTCACACTATCGGTAATTAACGCTGTTTCTCGTTCACGTTGTTGAGAATAGTAATGCAATGCAATGATGATTGTTCTGTTTAGGCTTATCCAACGTGTTGGAAGCTGATGCTCACCACCTTGCCACCATGGCTCGCGAAAGGTTTCACAAGTACGTTGTCTTGTGATTGTTCTCGTCTCGTTAAATTGAATTCCATCGGAAACAATGAATTTAATGAAATGCCCAATCAATTTATCTGTAGAGACGGACCCTTGTTGGTGGTTGCATCTGGACGAGACACCATCTCTGTTGCCAGCTCCATTAAACGGTTAGCTCCAGAAAATGTTTTTCTTGTTCAGGTTAAACTTTTCACTTATTCTTTATTGTCCCTTGACGTGTATATAAGTATAACTCGGTGTGAGTGTGATGATTGACTGTTATCGAAGCTCTTTTTTGTGCTTGTATGATAATGAACGCTTATAACTTTTAGCAGACATTACCAATTTCTATGAGGGTTTGGTTTGTAACCGAGAACAGTGATATTGAATGATTTATGTAGTCATCCTCACATAGTGGGACAAGACTTTTATCAGATTTTGTTGCCCTTTGTGGTTAACTGGCAATTGATCCTTTTTCTTTGAAAACGGTAATAGCAAAAAGATATTGGGTGTTGCTTGCATTTTAGAAATTGTGGTCAGAAACATTATTCGTAAGTGCACTTTGCAGTAAGTTTGCAAAGACTTACCTGTTGGCAGTAGCTTATTTTATTTCCTTTGAAGTTTAACCAAATTGCCTATTGCGTCATTTCTCTTTATTGCTAGTTGTAGTGATGTGCTTTTCTATTGCTAATATAGTAAGGCATATCTGTACATATGTATGTCTTTTTGCTGTCTAACTCTCTTAGATGTTGTCCAACTCAGATACAACATCCAAGATTTCACCTGAATAGGTTTGATCTTGTGATCACTCCACGCCATGATTATTACCCGCTGACTCCGCACGGCCAGCAGCAATTACCTTGGTTTCTTCGAAGGTGGGTAACTCCATGGGAACCTCCAGGCCGCAATGTGGTAGGTACAGTGGTTGTGTGGTGGATATTGATGTCTCTGCCTAGGAAAAACATTTTACACCTCATGTATAACTTGAAAATACTATATTTTTTGTTCTTTCTTGAGTGAGACATTTTTACATTATTACAGGTCCTCACTGTGGGAGCACTTCATCAAGCTGATTCCGCTGCTCTTAAGGTTGCTGCTTCTGCCTGGTATAACGAGTTAGCAACTCTGCCAAAGCCCTTGCTTGTGGTTAATATTGGGGGACCTACTGGTATCTTACTTTGCATTAAGGAATTTATAAGTTATAATGATTTTCCAGTTTTATCCAGTTGAAACTACTTTCTTTCATCTGATTTATGTATCATTGCAAATTGAAGACTCTTTCAAACAACTCTACTCTAATATATAATAGGTGGAAAGAAACTGCGTGCCCTAGATACAATGTTGGGTTCGTTTAAAACGTTCAAATGCATGTATTTTATAGTTCAAAAGTTAATGAAGTTGATTGATTTTGATTTTTGTGTATATCAATGATCACTTCTTTGAAACTTTGAAGAAGTTGAGTTGAAAATTAAAACCTTCGAATGTTTGTATGCCTTTCGCCTTATACTTTCTTTTTTCAATATTTTATTCCACATATTATGTGCATAGTTTCCTTTTTCAAATCTTTTTTCACACTGCACCATACCTTCATCGTAAGTCTCTTTTTTTGGGGTTGGGGGTGTCAGGGAATTGTCCTTATGGTGTAGATCTTGTAAAGAAGTTAGTGTTTATGCTTCAGAGTGTTCTGTGGAGCTGTGGGAGTATCAGGATATCTTTCTCGAGAAGAACTCCTGACAAGGTACAAATGATTATGCAATTAGTAAGAATCATTTTGCCTATTCCTCAAGTCGTGTGAAATCAGTTTTGGCTTCAAACCATGAGCTCGCTCCTGGTTGTTCATTTGTTTAGTTTGGTATTGGCAATGGCATGTATAAATGATGTTGCCAGGGGGTATACCCACCTCAGTTTAGGTATCCTCCATAACTTGTTGTCTCTTTTAATGAATTCATTATATTCCTTTTTTTAATGTAGATCAGCAAAATTTTGGTTAAAGAATTTTCCACAAATCCCAAGGTCCAAATATGGGACGGCAAAGGTACTTAGTTTGCATATTCTTAAGAGATGAAATTTGTATTTATCAGTCTGGTACAGGAGATTGTTTGATGTGCTTTATTTTTGCGTTTAGGTCCAAATCCACATATGGGACATCTAGCCTGGGCTGATGCCTTTGTTATCACAGCTGATTCAGTTAGTATGTTGAGTGAGGCCTGCAGTACTGGGTATGTATGATCAAATAATCAATGACGAAGAATGTCCTTCTAACGTTAATAGATAACAAATAAAATAATTCTTGTTTAATTATTCCTTAAAATGAAATCCATTATTTCATAACCCTCTCTGTATCTTTTACAACAGAAAGCCTGTGTATGTAGTTGGAGCAGAGCTGTGTACTTGGAAGTTTGCTGACTTCCAAAATTCTTTGCAAAAACATGGGGTAGTTCGACCATTCACTGGGAAGGAGAATGTGAGTTGCCATTCGTGCTAATGTTCTGTGTTGGGTTCTTTTGGGTGTGTCTAAATTTTGTGTTTTTCTTTCTCCTTAACTGAATAACACAATAGTCTATTTTGCAATTATATTGCAAAGCTGTTGATGTAAAGGGTTTCTTATTGAATGATACAATGCCAAAAATATAAAATAGTAAACCTGAAAATAACTTTTCATATGGCCTTATGACTTGATTAGTGATTTGGCTAAAATAGTATACATAAGTAGAGACAATTCTCATTTTGAGTTAGTTGTTGAGGCAGAATTAGGTCCAAATATTTATATATGATTACAATCAAAATAAATAGTGTATATTATAAGTAAAGATAATCTGGTAGGGACACAAAATACCTTGAATTCGGGGACAAGGATAGACTTCAAAAGAAAAGATAAATTGGTGTGAAATTCTTCCTCTTTATTCATGAGTACTTGATGTTTATATAGAGCTGGCAATACACAATAAGGGATACCCGCAATATCAGTAACCGAAAAATAGAATGCAAGTGGGAGTAATATTCTAACAAACAACTCGTGATAACAAACAGCCACAAAAGTAAATATCTAGCAATTCGTTAAGTGATTAATCCCTGAAGCATAATGCTTTGTTGCATTTCTCTTGGGCTTGCCTATTCCAATTGGGACTGATTTTGGTGTTGAGAGGCCCATCCATCAACAGCTTCCTTCTCAATACCTACCCTGGCGTAATCTACTCTGTCCTCAAATTGGAAGGAAACACAAAGGTGATCCCATTTCTCTCACCTTGAATCATCAGGAGAAAGACCCGATTTGGACTGTAATACAGTAAGGGGTTGACTAAACTTATGATTATCATGGGAAGTAGGAGGTAATTCATCAGTGGAATGGGGAAAAACTAATTGCTGAATGGAGAATTGTGTTGTATGACCATTCGACATAGAAAAGATACTTGACCCAACGCCATGACTGAATGAACAAACCAACAAAGGTATTATTCCAAAACCAAGTTAAGAACCTTAGTTTGATCATTTGTCTCTGGATGGTATGAAGCACTCGTGCACAATTGAGTGCCACAGAGTTCGAAGAGTTCACACCAGAGTTTGCTAATAAAGGCCTGAAACTAAGTTATGAGGTAAACTATGGTATTTGCAAACAAGGTACCCAAATAAGCCCCCTGAGCAAAACGACCAATAATGACCAAAACAATGGAATTGCCTTAAAATGCAGGTAAGCAAATGATAAAGTATTTTGCAACTGAATTAATCCAACCCAATGTTCTAAGACTTCCTAGAAATATTTTTGGAGTAGTTGTTGTGAATATATGTTTTGTTGAATAGATATTGATTTGTACTTCTTTTTTTCAAAAAATACAGATAACCGAAAGCTGGAGTTATTCTCCACTGAATGACACTGCAGAAGCTTCACGCCAAGTAATTGCTGTTCTTGCTCAGCGAGGATGGACCATACACCCATAACTGATTTTTCTCCCAATATTCCTTCACTCTTGGAATTCATAAATGATACGTGATTGAGTAGGAAATACTGTGACTTGTGCTTAGTTTTCAGAGTGCTTGTTAACTGTGGTTTTTCCTTTTATTGAGAAACTTGTAATAGTTCTAAGGAGGTTGTTCATATAGATATGTGGACAATGGGCAGTTTCACCAATTTTTGCTGGTAAGAGAAATTGTTTATTTATTCCCAACCATTTCTCCTTTTCTAACTAACTCCTGTGAGCTTTAGAATAATGTAAGCTGCATATAACTTAGGCATGTCAGACATCTCAACTTTTTTTTTTCGTCCCAGGATCTGTATGATAATGAAAAATGAAAAACTTCACACTACTTTTTACTTTCTTGAAGTTGAGTCTCCATGATAACGAGATGCTCTTTGCTTATTCTTTCACAGCATGTGTTACTCTATGGTGTGGCAGCGTTATCTTTTTTTTTTTTTGTTAGCAAATGTAGGGTATAACTTACAACCACTTCTGGTACATAACAAACTAATAGATTGATTATCTTGTCAAGGAAAACATACAATTGCTTATTATAGATTCCAGAATAAGGGAAATCAAATAAAGTATCTTCAAAGAAAAGGAAAGCTAGCCAAATAATTATTAGTCCACAATTTCATAAACAAATTTCTACTTAAATAATTGTCTTCAATTTAACTGGAAATAATTATTTTTACCCAAACAGGAGCGTTATTCTGAATTTAAAATGAAGTTAATTTACATATTTTCACATAAAAAATTCATCATCCAATAATGATTATAATGGTTTTTATCTTAAAATCTACCATTAAATAAAAAATTATCATGTAAGTTATATATATAATGTTATTCTAGTCTAAACCGTTTAAATTTAATTCATACTTAAATTATGAAATACTTTTAAAATAAATTTAAATAAGATAATATATTAAAATTATTCAAGTTTGGTCAAATTGTACCCAATGTAAAAGTTATTATAATGAAAACGTATCAAAATTAAACTCTTTATTCAAATAAGCTAAATAATTATGTTATTCTACCTCATTGAAAAATAAATCACCCATCTTTGCAAATGCACAATGAATTGTTATTAATTTATTATAATTTTTGTGCACTTTTTATTATGCAATGACTAAGTTGAACCAAACTAAATGTGATTTAGTTGATTCTTTATGGCACAGCCTATTTATTCTTTTGAAAATTTCGGCTTAATCCAAACCAACTAATATTAATAGTTTCAAATCAGTTAAACTTTCTTATTTTTAACAAGAGTTCACTTATAGTCTAGACAATAAAAATCAATATTTTATGACATCAACTAACAAATCAAAATTTTTTTTCTTCAAAATACAAACAAATACATCTCTTGTAAATTTAGATACGTTTCTATCCGTTTATCTTTAAAAGTCAAATTTCATAAAAAAATATTTATTTATTATTTCGAAGTTCAATAAAACATTAATTATTTTTATTTTCAAATTAATGCACCGTTATATATATTTCTTAATTTTTACATAAAAAAAAAACAGTAAGAACAAATAGAAGATATTATTTATAGTAGTACATAATACGCATCAAAAGTAATATTCTTTTTTAATTCTTTAACTTGTGTGTTATTATACTTGTACTGTACTGAGAGTGGTTGTTCACCATATATTTGTTAAATAATTTAGGATTAAAATAAAGCAATAGTATTTCTATATTTTGATTTGGGTGGGAGTAGATTAAACTGGGAACATTGTTCTTTACTTGGAGTGAGTGCGAGTCAATTATTCATTTCTTCTCTCTTCTCCGGAAGAAACAGCGAGACGAGTGAGTTGGAGGGTTTGAGCGAAACTCAAATGTCTCATACCAAGAAATTGACGCCGAATCTGGATCAACAGAGCACGAAGGTGCTGAATCTCACTGTGCTCCAGCGAATCGATCCATTCATCGACGAGATTCTCTTCACCGCCGCTCATGTCTCTTTCTACGACTTCAACATCGAAACCAACCAGTGGGTTAGTTCTTCTCTTCTCTTCTTTTCTCACTTATTCACACTTTATTTTCTCATCTATTTCACTCATCCACCACTGTAGAGTCGCAAGGATGTTGAAGGATCTCTCTTCGTTGTCAAGAGGTGAGTTCATCGACAACGCTGTCTCTTCTCTCGCTATTTTTTGTATGCATTGATGCATTCGCATGCTCCAAGATCGTTCATCATTTTCTTTTTCTGATTCAGGAACTCACAGCCGCGGTTTCAGTTTATTGTAATGAATCGTCGAAGTACAGGTTCTGATTTGTTTGAAAACCGTATTGCTATTATGATTGTTATTACTATTACTATTATTTGGGAAAATAGTTTGACTAGGAGAACCAAGAAAGTTTTAGGGATTAGGGGTTAGATTTAAGTGAGCTAATTATTGCTGTAAATAACGGATGCTGTTTTTGGTAATCGAAATTTATTTTTGCCACATTTCTGAATCTTTGGTATGTATTATCTACTCAACAACTTTCTCTCTTAATTTTGTCCTGGGTCCTGACAGATAACCTTGTGGAGAATCTATTGGATTTTGAGTATGAACTTAAAAGCCCGTACCTACTATATCGGAATGCAGCTCAAGAAGTTAATGGTATATGGTTTTATAATCCAGACGAATGCGAGGAAGTTGCAAATCTTTTTAACAGGTATGATCATTTTCTATTTTTCTCCATTCATGTTACTTTCGTGAGTTTTTTTTTTTTTTTTTTGTTCTTTAGTTATCTACAGTTACAACTTACAGGGTACTAATTTCAACCAATCTGGTCTAAACTGTGAGGATCTTTGGGTTGTATATTTATATTTTTCTGCTTAGCAATGCATGAAATTGGGGGCAAGATAAATCTTACTTATTTCCAAATTCAATTTACAGGATACTTAATTTGTACCCAAAGGCACCTCCAACTACCACAACGCCTGCTAACAGAAGGTAAGCATTTTTGTAATTTTACAAAATATGAAGTTGTTTGAATTGCATAGTTATCAACAGCCATGCTTTAACGGTAGAGTGACACAGCCTCTGGCAACTAAGAATTTCAAATTGTGGACCACTTTAACATTTGCAGAACCCTAGTGTCCCCCAAAAAATGTATTTATATGTAGCACAGATTATTTAACGAGTTGTCATCCATCTATGTTGAGTTTAGGGTCGATTGCTCTGCACTACTATGTTGTGCTGCTTATATGTTTGAAATTCCAAACAGCATCAACTTTAACATATTATTTGTGAAGAAGTTTTTTATTCAAAATGAAAAATTACTTTAATAAATTACTTCTGCTTGGTTTTTCTTGTCCAATGAATGTGCTTGCTCAAAATTCAAACTATATTTATTTATTTCCCCCACTTAGTGATCTCTACTGTTGGATTTATGAGTAATAAAAGTTGCACGTCTAATGGGCTGATGTTTTTTTATATAACAGTGAGTTTGAGGAACATCAGTCAGTGCCAGTTATATCAGGAAGCCCTCTAGAATCGTCTTCAGCTGCTGCTTCTGCAATTGATGCTGTTGAAGATGTTGTATTTTCAAACTTTTGCAGCGTATGTGATGTTGTTGCATTTCTATTTTCTATGTTTTTTGGTTAATAATTCTGCAATTTCTATTTTAAGTTTCACTTTTTATTATAAGATGATGTCTGTGGCTTAAGAATTTTTTTAATTCAATTGTTGCAGACATTGAAGGCTACTGGAAGTTATGCTTCCAGTATAGAAAATGATAGACAGCATTCTACTTCTATCACTTCTGCTGCTCCTAGTGGTTTATTTTCTCCTGCACCTACTGTGCAAATACCTGCTTCTCATTCAACTTCATCTATATCAGGCTTCCCTGTTGACTCTCTTGAAACAGTCAAGAATGGCAATCAAGCCATTAATCTTGTTAAGCCTTCTACTTTTTTCACATCCACTTCATCATCACTGTTAGTTCCACCTATTTCTTCATCTGTGCTGCCTAGTTCAGTTGGTAATCATTCCCTGAATATGCCACGACCATATGGCACACCAGTACTTCAACCCTTCCCGCCCCCTATTCCTCCTCTCTCTCTTACCCCCATTTCAAGCTCCAGTCCAAATAAACCTGTAATTGGAAGGGATAGCGTTCGCAATGCACTTTTATCATTGGTTCAGGTACTTCACAATTTCGCCATCTTTGTTTAGTTCCCTTGTGTTTCTTGACCTTTATTAATTTAGTTGTATTTTTAAATTGTTATCCAATTCTTTTATTTTGGGGTGGGTGCATGCATTAAAAATAAGGGGGAAATGACGACTACTAGTGTCCTCAATATCATTAGGGTTTTTAACAAAGGATTACAGGAAGTCCAGTTTGAGCCATAGTCATTGTTAAGGGGTTGTCAGTTGCTTCAAGAGAGACGTCTGAATTATTTTATTTTATTATTTCGTCTGGGCACTTCTTAAGAGCCCGAATTTTATTCAGACATAAAAGCAGACCAAACGGATTTTAAGCCTTATTACGTGGAAAATATTGATGTTAAAATAATGACTATTTAGCTTACTAGTACACTGGAAGTGCTCTAATCCTAATTATTGAGATTTTGTTTTCATATAACAAAATTCCAGAGATGCAATTTTGGAAAAAAATGCGTATAATTGAAGAAGGGCGTTAAAATAAGGTTTTTATAAACCTGATATTGGAACAAACCCTAGTGTTACTAACTAGTATAAACACAAGATTTTTAGTAAGCAATCTTAGATTTTTCATGTTTTTATTACTTTGTTCTATGTTTATGATTTCAGTATAATTTGAATCTCTAGTCTACAAAAGAATTGAAGTAACCAAATTGTTTTGACGCTTGCTATATTTTGACGCCTCTTCCTTGTTAACTTTTTATATAGTTTCTATACTAACGGAATTTTCCTGTTTTAGGATGATCAATTCATTGACATGATGTTCCAGGCATTACTGAAGGTCAGTCCTTCATGAGTAGTCAAACTCTTGAAGGTTGGATGGAAAGTGAATATAAAATTAGTTCTGTATATAGTTACACACCCACACGTCTAACAGGAGGTGTAACTTAGTATATAGAGACATCCGTCCCTCTTTAGCTTTAGCCTCAACTTTGCATGATACTTCGGTAATGGCCAATTCAACAATATACTAACAAATCATACGGTGCATTAATACACTATATTATCTTCACCATTGAGATTGTGTGTATACGTGGACAAGATATTAGAGATAATAATGGTTGAAATATAGCATGATTTTAATTGCTATGTTGATCTAACGATTGTTCCACGTTCACACAAAATTAACTAATGGTGAAAGTAATGTGCATTCTTACACTGTAACTCTGTAGTGTATTGTAGAAATAGCCGTATGTTTCTGCACAATGATAAGTGTTTCCATCTCAGTATCGCCTTGTTGTATGTACTGTGTTTTTAAATTCAGTCATGATTCTGTCGGACAAGTCCTCTCTCTCTCTCTCTATGGACTTATCAAGATATATGTACAATCCCATGTTTAGCATGCTGTTAGATATATAAATAAATAAAATTTTATGTTAATTTAGTCCTTAATTTTCATAACTGAAATTTTGAAGGGCAAGATGGTCTAATTCTCTTTAAGTGCTCGTCGCAGACCCATTGTTTTAATCTCTATTCGTTATGGACTTGAGCAACTGATGCTTCATATTTGTGAACGAAACAATTAGGGGCAAAGGCACCTGATGTATTCTTCTTTTTTTAAATTACGGAATGGTATTTATTTTAACTTATAGCAAGTCATATATGGAAGAATGACTTTAGAAAGAAGTCGTGTTTTATATATAATTTCCTTTTTTTTTAGCTTTTAATATGTTTAATAAGAAATCATATATAAAGATACGATTTTGTTAATTTAATTTTTTTATGCATAAGACGTGTATGAAGATATGATCATGAAATTTATTTTATTAATTCAGAGGAAACTGTTTTCAAAAACATGTTAACTTAGTATACATATATTTTTTCAGCTTCCTAATTTCAAAGTGACACAATAATTATGTCCATCGTAAAAGGAAAAGGAACAAACCTCATTATTAACAATAATTACACCCATTTCTTGTGATCTCTAAAGAATTCTAAGATAAAATCACTTCCTCCTTTGTGTTATGGTAATTGCTTTCCTTTCACCATTAAATTTTTTCATTGAACAATTGAAGATATTTGCACCCCATCAATTCTTAAATGTCACTTTGTTTTTAAATAAAAGCATAAGACACAAATTTCAAATAGAATCATGTCACAAAATGAATCAAGGTTACACTTCCAACTAACACTAAAAAGTTACATAATGGCATATAAATATAATTTCCTAACTCCTAACCCCCACAAGCATGAGAGGAAATACACAACATGGTGAGACTTTGATTTCCCTTGCACAATAGGGACGAATTCAAATGATAATCATATTTACTTAAAAAAAAATTAACGTCAATGACAATTTTGTTCATGCCTAATATCATTGTCACTTGTTACACCATTCATTTATTGTCTGCCATCACTACATCAACATTATGAATACCATAATGCAAGAGACTTTTCTAAATAAAATTGAAATTAAATTAAGACTTTTAAAAATAGTAAGACTAAATTAAAAAGTAAAAAAGAAAAGAAAAAATAACCTAAAAATATGAAAGAAAAATATATTTTTTAAATTGAATTTTCCTCGTTATTAGTTCTAGTAAATTTATATTGATTTGTGTTATATTTCTATTTTCTAACTTACAAAAAACTAAGGCTACAAACATTTTTACCAAACAAAACAAATTTCTTAAAATATAAAATAAAACGTTTAAAAAAATTCAATTATGAATTACATATGATGAAATTTTGTATTATTTATTTAAAAATATATAAGATGGAGCATTTTATTTGTAGATAACTTTTAATATAGATATATAGATACTACAATTTAATATAAGATGTATGAAGACAACGTTTTGTATTCTACGTTTTAATATTCTTTAAATTTATGTCGGTATAGATAACGAATACATTTTAATTGTAGATGAATATTAAATTAATCCAGCCTAAATCCATTTACTAGTAAGGTAACATTTGGTTTTAATTTTGAAAAATTGTTCAATGAAAATATACTTCATACAAAACATAGGATTTTATATTTTTTGAAAAAAAACAAGATTTCGTTCGAGGAAAAATTAATAATACTTTCATTCAATAAAAATCAATATGAATTTTAGCAAAAATATTTTGTCAGACAAATAATAAGATGTTTGAAGTAACATAGACAACTTATTTGATTTTATAAAACGAAATTACTTTGTAATATTTTTTTAACATTTAAAAAAATTAAATTTATAAATCAGTCTCTGTACAATAGTTTGTATTAGATAAACACTTAATTCAGTTATTCAACAACATACTTCGATTATTAATCATTAAATTTTATTATTACAAATATAATTTCTTGCTATTCTTATGTATGATTTTTCATGAAGAACATCTGAATTTGAGTCTTCATACATGATAGTATTAAATAATTCATTTGTCAAATATTTTACTGGTGTAAATTATTCGTGGAATTTGAGACTGAATCTTTAGTCGGAGCAATTATCCTCCTATATAAATATCGAAGGGGCTTTCTTCCTGCACCTTGAAATATTTATTTTGTAGCTCCAAAAATTTCAAAAATACACCATTTGAGCGAAGTCACATAAATCACATTCCCAAAATTGTTTTCAAATGGCGACTTCTGGTGAAGAATACTTTTGAAAGTCAAAGTATATAACCGGAAGTCAAAATATATAACCGAAAGTCAAAAACATATAATCGGAAGTCAAAATATATTACTGAAAGTCAATTTTCGGAAGTTAAAATACGACTTTCAGAAATCAAAATATATCACCGAAAGTCAACTTCCGGAAATTAAAATATATACCAGAAGTCGATTTCCAAAAGTCAAAATATATTATCGAAAGTCAATTTTTGGAAGTCAAAAACAAAATATATTTTTCATTTTTTTTATTTAAAGTTTAATAATATTTTTGTTTTATTTATTTTTATATTTATATTTATTTTTCAGTACATTGAATAAAAATAAAATTATATACATAGATATTAATATTTTATATTATTTTTCAAATATATATTAAGAAGCATGAAAACATACAAAATAAATAAAATAAAAAAAATAAAAAACATTTAAAATTTAGAAAACATAAACTTTAAATAAAATTAAAAATAGTTAAAACATAATTAATATTTTTTTAATATGAAGTTTAAGTATTTTTAATTTATTTTATTTCTTAAGTATTTTTAATATATATTTAAAAAATAAAATTATATATATAATTTTTTATATAATGTATTAAAAATAATTAAACTAAAAGATAAAATTTTAAAATCATATTTTGACTTCCAGAAATCGACTTCTGATTATATATTTCGACTTTCAAAAATAACTTTGAGGGTGTGATGCTGTGATTTTACTTAAATGATCCAAATGTATTTTTGGAATTTAAAATTTTATCGGAAGTGTGAAGAAATTTTGGAGGTGCAAGAAAAGAAACCTATATCTAAATATAATGCTAGTAGAATATGAGGTGTGCCTGAAGCAGCCTAAGCCCACCATTAATTTGGGCTTCTGGTGTATGTTGAGCCCGTTTACTCTGTGAATGTGTCATCATAAACTCTTCATTTCCCTTATTCTCTGACTCTGCAACATAGAATTGAATTCCATGGCGGCTGTTAGAAAAATTATTCAGTCCAATAAAAGTATAAATTTATCGTCATCTCTTTTCTCTTTTCGCCGAGGAATTGCTTACAAGCTTTTTGTTGGAGGTATGCACTCTCCTTTTCCTTTCCGCTGAAGAAATCACTGTATGCTATGTTCCTCTTCAAGCCAAAATTAAGGAAATTATTTTTTTCTGTTTAAGGTCCTTTGTTTCTATTGATAAATTCTATAGAATAGTTTCATATTGCTTTTCATTTTCTTCTTGATGTGAATGATAAGCTTCTTGACACTCTCAGCAATAGCAATTAGTTGGACTGTGTTTCTTGAACTGAGCATGCCCTAAAGCGTCGTCTTGCATATCTGTTAAGCCAATTAATGGGAAAAATCCGATTTGCCGAATGATTTTTTAAGTTATTAATTAACCTGTGAAAAGTATGCATGTGACTTCTGTTTAAAATTCAGTTTATTAATTTGAATGCTTGAAGTGATTTGTTCATGGAGAGGGGTTATTGGTTCCTCGGTGTTTTTTCAGGACTTTCCTTTTGCACCACAGAGAAAGCACTGTCAGAGGCATTTTCCAACTACGGGCAAGTTATTGAAGGTATCAACATTAATCCATTCTGTGTCATCTCACTGTATGATTTTTCTGGCCTTTAACAATAACGCTGATGAATTTCTGGTTTTTCAGCCAAAGTTGTAACAGATAGGGTATCAGACAGATCAAAGGGATTTGGGTTTGTCACCTTTGCTTCACCAGATGAGGCTGAGAATGCCATAGCAGACATGAAAGGAAAGGTAAGGATCAAATTTGGGACTGTTCTGTTCTTTGTTGGCTTGGAACTTAGAAGTGAGGATTGACAGAAACTTTTTTGCAGACATTAAATGGACGTGTTATCTTTGTTGATTATGCAAAACCCAATATCAACACTAATGGTGCAATGCCAATTGCTAGAGGACCTCCTGAACCAACACCAGACACTTGATATTATATATTCTTGAACGATAGACCTGTTGGAAAATGGTATCAATCTTTCTTTCATCAGCTCTAGCAAGAGTACGTATGTATAGAGCCAATTTTTTTTTTCGGACAATAGAACTGTGACACCAGAATTTTTTTTAGAGAGTACTCAATACCATTCATTCTCTCTTTTTCTATGAAAATATAAAACTGAACTTTTTTTTATAAGGGTGTCTTTTGTCTTCTTTTTTCTTTCTTTTCTACTACAAAGCACTGTTCAGCACTAGTGATAGGATTCATGAATTATATCAGTGCAGGCTCTGAGGATTTTATGGTTGTGAGTAGAAGAATGTAAAAAGTCTCGGTAAGGATTTTATCCTGAAGAGTTTAAGAGTGAAATGTTATACTCAAGAAAAGTAGTGTTTTTAAGATTAAGATCTTAATTAAAAATTATTCATTTAGCACATGAAAGAGCTCTCAATGTGGTTAAAGTCTCTAAGTCATCGTAGGTTCAGTCATGTTTGGCTTAAAAGAAATTACAAGAAATAGAACGAAATTGAGTCAAATCCGTGATAAGTTGGGTTTACTCACCAACCCATTATAAAATTAAGTAAAAGAAAAGCATTGATGCGAGGCAATAAGAGTTTAATATAATTAAAAGAATGGGATGGAGAAATTATATATGGTTTTGTTTCCATCTTTCTTTCTTGCTTTTAACATAATTAAAAGAAATTATATATGGTTTCACTCATTTATTGTTTAAAATTCAAAATAACTTAATTTGAAGCCTCTTTACATATCTAAAAATATTATTTTATGCATATTGACATATGTCATGTGTATATTAATATGATGATTTTTTTTTCTCGTGATTATTCGAGTAATTTGAAATTTGGTTTCATTTTTCATATTAAAAAAAATATATATATATATATATATATATATATATATTAAAGAAAAAAAGGTTGTAATTTTTTTCTTTTTGAATTGAATGACTTTGTTAATTTAATCCATTAACCTGAAGCTGTTAAACTTCCTAATTAGTGAATCGCATTGTGGTGGTCTATCAAATAGGCAACATATAATTGATTTGGATAATTCGATTTGATACCTCTAAGTATATGTTTAGTAGAGGAGTATTTTTTTTATCTTTCAACTAATACTATTATATATTAAAACTATATTTTTTTAGTTGGTTTTTGTTTTAAATATATTAATAATTAAGGTAATTGAGCATGAATTTGGTTTTTATTAGTAATCACATATATTTATTAAAAATAAAAAGTAAGGCTAATATCTAATGAACTTTAAAAAGATTAATGACGATATTAAATTAATAAAAAAGAAATAAAAATTGTATAAGAATCTCTTAAAGGTAAATGACATATGAACATTATTATTTCTTTTTTGTTGATAATAAACATCTGCATTAATTATTAAAGATCAAGCCTTTCATTTTCTAATCACACGTGTCAACTAAAAAACAAACACTTTACTTTATTGATTACTTCGAGTATTAACTATGAGTTTCAAATAAAACCAATAGAAATAAAGTTTTTGAATCAAATTTATTCCATTATTCTATAAACAAAGTATATTAATATTTTTGGTATTGAACTAACTATTTAACTATATTTGTAAATACAAGTGTTATTATTAATTTTTGTAATGATATCTAATAACATTATTGGAAAAAATTTTAAACAGTTAAAAATTTGTTTTAAAATAAAGAAAAAATTATTATTGTTTTGAAAGGAAGATAGTATTATAGAATGTCGAATTACAATAAAAACAAGTATACTTACCTTTCATGTTTAATGCAAATAAGATCGCAAACTATAACAATGATAATGATGATTAGATATAATACATAATGTATCTTCTTTAAAAATAAATATGATTTGTAGTTTATATTTCTATAACTTATGGAAAGTCTAAATAAATATAATCTTAACTAAATTATGCAAAAATACATTTCATTAATATAACTATTTTTTACATTTTAAAATTTATAATTAAAATCTTAAAAAATAATTAAATAAATATTGTTTAATATTAATGAGTAACAAATATCGTAATTTAAATTCATGTGGTACATCAGTTATAAATGAAAGGAATAAAAAATGAAAAATAAATGCTAAACATATGAAAAACAAAAACATCGCCGTCTGTGGGGATCGACACGACCATGTGGTTAAAAGCCACGCGCTCTACCACTGAGCTAAGACGACTTTGATGTTAAAACTTTGAGTTCATTTATATTATTCCACTGTTTCATTTTACACCAGTGTACTTTGTTAGTTGTTGGTGTCCTTTCCATTTCTATTGTTGTAGATTGATTTTTCAACATTTTGTTGAAAGATGCATTCTTTTGAAACTATGTTATAAAATATGTGATTTCACCAAAGTAATAGGTATTAGAAAACCGAAACAACTTGCAACACACTCACCATTGCCAATGCAAACATGCAACAGTCATAATTTGGAACTTTCATGGTAGTTGGGTTGCATTTGGTATTTGCTTACCTTTATTGCATTCTTCTCTTCACTCAAATTTGGTACTCGTCAATTCTAATCACAACCAATTACCAAAATGCGAGTGAGCGCAATCACAATATAGTAATCAAAATGTAAGATAAGAATATAAATTATTTATTCAATAAATACTTATAGAAGCTTTCCGCGTAATTATTAGTGCTCATTGCAAATATTTTATTATCCTATTCTACGTCATTGAGAAAAACAAAGGAGACACAATAATTCTTCATTAAAATACCGGTGGTTGGAAAGTTGCCTTAATTGAATTTGTTATCCAGATAATATTATAATTTAATGTTGCTCATTCTAAATTATGAATGTCAATGGGTATGAATAGTATCTACGTACTATTCAATCTGTTCAAATTTTTTTCCCTTTATCCACTTTATTTGTCGGCTATATAAAAAAAATACTTAACATTTTAATTACTCAAATTTAAAAAAAAAATACTCAAAAAAATGATTAAGAATTATTATCCACAAATAAAATCCTATGTTAAACAAACATATAATTAAATTCCCATATTTCCATATTCATTATTATATCTATTTAATATTCCTCTCATATTTTACCAACAAATATCCATGGAATTTTTTTCTCTCATCTGTTAATATTTATTACTATTTGTAAGAAAAAGAAAATTGAAGTGTTGAATGAAAAATTGAAAGTTATTAATTAGTGTCACTTTTCCACACCTATATTCGTCAATTAGTAGTTGATGGTTGAAAAAGAATTAGTAATTAGTGAATTAACTTTAGACAAGTGTCGAGTGGAATTTATTTGTTTTTTTGTCTTTGGATTTTGATAACGTTGTCGTATAGTAAACAAAGAAGGGGTGTTATTGTTGGTTGAGGGGACTCACCTTGCCACACTGACACGTGTCCTATTGTTGGTTGGAAATAATTTCACACCTTCCTTTTGTGTTCTAAACCTTATTGTCTTCTAAATCTTCTTTCAATGCAATTCTCTGAGCTTTTCATAAACATCACTATCTTCCATAATATCATGTTTCATTTTTCAAGGGAAAATCCAATTTAAGGATTTCTTAACACCAAACGTAACATTATCATTATGCTAATATAATTAATGTGGAGTTACACAATATCTGTTATTTATTGCTTGTGTGAGAAAAACTATGGTCAAAACTATAATGAATTTTCTCTTTTGGGATTACACTACTCTAATGAATGAGTAGTTAGTACGTTAATAACACGTTTTAAAAAACTTTCTGAATATATTGATTCTCAAATACACAATTTTATGTTGAGCTATGTACATAAATATTTTAAATGACTTTAATATATCAACTTTACTTCAATCTTATAAATAACTTGTGATATAAGATTTGTATTGATTTGTAAATTTATTTTATCTTTAATCATGAAAATATTTTTCTTTTTTATAAAAATGTCAGATGAAAAGAATTTAAATCCTTTAAAAAGTTTTTCATCTCTTACAACAAAATTCTTCCATATTACATAAAAGGCTAAATTACTTTTTTGTCCTTATTTTTTTTAAGAAGGGTCAAATTGGTTATTCAAATTTTTTTTGTCTTAATTTGGTCATGATTTTCTTAAAATTAATTCAATTTAGTCTTTATTGTTAGTTTATTCACAAACGATGTTAAAATCAGAATCACGTCAATTTGTGTTTTTTTTTTTAATTTAATACTGTTTGTCAAAAATAAATGGCAATGACCAAATTGAATTATTTTTAAAAAATTAGGATCAAATTGAGATAAAAAAATTCTGAAAAACAATTTGACATTTTTTTAACAAAAATAAAGATGAAAAATAATTTAACCTATATAAAATATTGATGTTTTTTAAGTAAGGGTAAAAAAAGTTGCTTAGGTTAAAATAATCAAGGTTAATAATATATGCCATGTGCATTAGCGTGTAAGGATGGAAATATAAAAGTAGTGTTATGTGTAAGCAGTAAGTAATGGATAATTATGTTTCTAATCATGAATCAAAAAGTCAAAATACATTAGAGAGTTTGAAAACCTTAAAATATTGTAACCACATGCTCGCGACATCTAACTCATAACCAACTATCGAATCATATTACATGAACGGAATCTTCATAACCTGTTAATAAAAGAATCTTTTTTTACCACGAAAATTTAATTTAAAACTACTTAATATTATTCTTACTTGATTATGATATCTAAATAGTGAATAATAAATAATTCTCCAAGTGTGAATTGAAAAAGTCAAATATAAATCAGAGAATCCAATGGCCTTAAAATATTGTAATCATGGTATTAGCAAGATCTTATTTGTATGATATAATTTATAACAATGGAGCAAGTCAAGGAACAAAATTTCGTAACATGTACTAAACAGTGTTGAATAAATCTAATCTTAAATAAACACGAAAGGAAACATGTTACGACCCTTCCTAACAACAATTTATGTGTACGCAAGATATGATGATCTTCATATATAAATCTTCATTCCAAATCCCATGTTCTTAATAAAAATGTTTAAAGACAATTTCTTGTAATCTAATCGTAAGTTTTTTTTTTAATTATTATTATTCTTTTATTTATAGATGCATTATCATATGGTTACACAATAGTGAGTGAGATTTACATTGTAATGTTATTATCATTTATTTTCTAAATATTTGAATACCATGGTCTTAGTCGTTTTATTTTAAAGGGATGTATTTATGTATGTTTATAGTACTATTTTTCAAATATTAGCCTTAAAACGAGAACTATAATAGATTGGTTTTTAGATAATTTTTTTTTTTAAAGTTTAATTAGTAACATACATACTTCAATAATTTTTTAAGGGTATAACTTCTCCTAATCAAGCTAATTGGGTGATGAGACTTATATATAGAAAATGAAATAATCTTGAATGTATTAGTAATTTCTTAATTAAGAGTACACAAAAATTCAAAATCTAGAAGGCAAAATCTAATGTATGATTTAGAGGTTTTTGGTTAGAAGGCATATGCTTCTACACTAATCCATTATAGGCATACAATTGGTTTAAGAGCTGGAAAATGTGTGTTTCTTGGTTTCAAAACCAATACAAAAGATTATTATTGTGTATGATTTACGAATAAAAAAATATATTTTTTTTCTTATAAATTTCATCTTTTATGAATATGTATCATTACTTTTCAAACAACTATACGTGATTATATTTGTACACAAATTCGTTTAGTCCTTCTTACTTTCTTTGTAAGAAAAGAACAATTGATCTTTTTTATTCTGAGCAATTTATTTTTTCTTTTAGCATATACTTTATCAAATATGCTCAAATTTCCGATTGATTAATTAACATTATTATTGTTTTTTTTTTCAAATTTCTTAACTTATTGTAATGTGACAACCAATCTAAACAAAAACTCATTATTTCATAAACATGTTAAACAGGTTAAATCAGATTACCACATAGTGAAAAAGAAAAACTCCATATAATTTTTTTTATACTTATTACTAGAATAACTCTATACAAAATGCTTCCACTCATTACTAATAATAAATTATAAGTTGCAATAAACTTTCAAACATTCTAGCTAAGCCATTGGATTTTTCTTCAAATAAACGTTTTAGGTAAGCCATTGACCTATCTTCCTCGATATATATATGGGAATTATAAGCAAAGTTGGGAATTACAAGCAAAAGGTTATTAGGTAGAAGAGAAATAACTAATATGTCGTTACGTCTATCTAGGTTTAATTTGTTATATTTTCCCTCTATTTTATTTTATATATCCTTCCTAATAATTAAAACGTGTTCACTTATTTTCTTTTTCTTATCTAAGAATAGTTTGGATAAGTTAAAAAACATTAAAAGAAAACACTTATAAAATAAAACATGGCATCCAAGAATTTAGATTTTTTGAATTTTTTTGTGTTATTTTTTTAATGTATCTTCATAATACATTGGTAATCACTAATTTTAACATTTTAAAATATATTAAAAAAATATTTAAAATATCATCATAATATATTTTTAATGTTCAATAAAAAATAACAAAAAAATTAATAAAAAATATGAACTCAACGTCGACCAATGGGTTAGAGCTTCACAATTCTCAAATCCGAAAATAAAATATTATTCTTTCAACCGAAAATGTAGTACACAAATTAACAAACTCTTACCTATTAGCAGATTGATTACTGCTAAGTAAACAATAATTAAGGTAGTGTAGGACGTTACATGATGGACAGAACCACTTGGTTTAGTTATATCTGTACAATTTAATTTTTGCTGTGTGTTTTTGTTGTGTCTGTAGATTTCATATTGATATTGATGTTGAAGTGTATATATTATAGTATTATATTCGGAAGAAAAACAGTGTGGAAATAGCCGCAAAGGACAAAAGCGCGAGAGCCACGCAAGCCATGTCTAACCTTCTTTCGTCTCTGATTTTCCTTTCTTTTCTTTCACTCTTTCGATTCATAAATTCCAAGAATTTATCCTTTTCTCCGGTCAAGAACAATGTTCCCCTTTTACCCTCCAACGCCCTTTGCAAAATCCCCAAACTATCCCTCCCATTAAGGATCGTTCCATCCATGTCCTCCATCTGCACACACGCTTCCCTCACCTGCATCTCACTCCCGCAGGTCACAGTCACGCAACACAGCACCGCCTCCGATGCCGAACCCCTCTCCCCGCCTCCAACCACCGTCGCGAACCGCACCCGCACCTCCCCACTCAGCCAGTGCCGCTCCACGGACACCGCCGTCCCGCTCGACACGTTCACCGCGCGCTTCCCCTCAGGATCCACCACTATCCAGCTCAGCCTCAACTCCTCCCGGAGCCTCTCGCACGCTTCCTCGCTCCGCGGATACTCCATCGCCGTCGCCACCGCCTCCTTCGGATCCAGCACGTCAACTCTGAACGGCGAGCACCGGAACCACCCTGACTCCGTCTCCGTCTCCACCACCCGCGAAAGCACCCGCTGCCGCCCGTGGAATAGGTCCACCGCCGTGACAAGCTCCGGCGTACGCTCGATGTTCGCGTGGCGATAAGTGTCCGCAGCAGCAAACGATGGGAAGGAGTCGGAGAAAAAAGAACGAGAGGCGCCTGGGAACGTTGAGATTATGTGGCGCACGCGTGGCGTCCTGGTTGAAGGCCACGTGGCATGGCAGATGTTCTCCCAGAGCTGCTCGTGTTCCGAGAGGGCGTGGAGTTGGGAACACGTGCTGGCAATTGAAGCGAGGGCAGGGCCGTGGAGGCGCGTGAGGATGTGGGTTTGAATTATGTCGGGATGCATATCGGAGATGGTGGTGGCAGCGGGTGGTTGGTGGATGGCGGCGGTTGTGTTATCGGTGCAAGCCATTGTGTCCTTAGTTTGAAGCAATGACTTGCTTTGGCAACTTAGTATATATAGAGAGAAAAGAATGAAGTTGGGTGAGACGAGTGAAGGGTCAAACACAATTTTCAGACACCCCTTCTTTTTCACTCTTTTACAAAACTACCCTCTTCCACCACCGTTGACTGATACCACCTTCATCATTACGAGACTGACTTCACTTATGGCCGATTCGGTATTTTTCAAATTGCCGTCACACACTTAAAAATATTCCATCATATAAAAAACATGAACCACGATGTGATATAATATATTGTGGGTGGATTTGCCTTTTTTTTATTCATGGAAATGCACCCTCATATCAAGTAAATACGAGATAAAGATAAAGATAATGATGAAGGTGGCCTATGCTTGCCATTTCCCTTGTCCACTATCAAACTAAACTTTTAATTCGTATAAATGTTTATCAATAGAGTCCAATATATTGTTATTTTACTTTTTGTAATAAACGAAAAATGCAGCTAAAATATAAATTAGTTCAAAATTTATTTAGTTTTTTAAGATCTAAAGGAATGATTTAGTAACTTATATCTTGTACAAATTGTACTATATAGCCTATTGACATTCCCACTCGGGTGGTCCAAGCATAAGCGGTCGAAGGCCGTCTGTTACAGGTGGACGATCCCTTGAGTTGTTGATGTGATAATTTTTTCGGAGTGATTTAAAAAAGCTCACGATCGAACGACCTCCGTCGTTCATTTTAATGGAATTTTGTCGTCATAATACAATTATGGGGACCTTCATCAAAACGCACGACCCTCCGGTCGGACAGCTACACCAAAACTAAATCAGTAAGCTAAAAGTAAATTAAGGTAATACAAGTCAGTAATCAAATTTAAAAAACAATTGGGTCATGATTAAGAAAATCCTAATTACGGGCTCATGTCAAAAACTATAAATAGGAGCCCAATGTAAGTTGGTGATGACCTTTACTTTGCATTTATTACTGCATTAATTGCACTTACCCGAACAGACTTGAACTGACTATCCCAATCGTCTGAACAACCGAATGGGTGGAAGCGATAAGAAATCGAAGGGGAGTAAAAAGGAGAGATCGAACGGTGAAACAGTGAAAGTTAGTACAAGGAGATCGTAAGAACAAGTTGAGTGTTGGAGATAGGTGCTTGGTCCTTATACCCGAAACACAAGTAATATATATATATATATATATATATATATATATATATATATATATATATATATATATAATTTAAAATATTAATATTTTTATTGGCTTGAGGGGAATAATTAATTAACTTGTTTTTACATTTTTTTTTCTTTATTTTGTAATAATAGAATACAGTTTATTTTGTATCATTGCCGAATAGCAGCGTCATATTTACGTGTTCGGTAAGAAAGAAATATGATTTTTTTTGTTTAATAGTATCTAATTATGTAATGCCATTCATTATGTCATTTTGCTTGGTTCTACATGTATTATACATGTTCCACTCTTCACCTACAATTTCTTGACACATGTTGAACAAGTTATGGATTAAAAAACTCGTTATAACTAGAAAAAAATGATATCTAACTAAACCAATATTGATGTGACTCTATATAATTGAATTAGATTACATACAAAATTTCCTTACAAGTCATAATGTTACCGAATTAGATAAAATTTGGAAGTGAAATTTTGTGGCATGAAAAAAAAAATTATTAAGAATATAATGAATAATATCACAAATATATATAAATTTACTGTTGGTCCCCTACACGAAGCCATTGGTTACTACTTTTTTATTAACATTTTTTAACTCCGTACACTCGAATAAAATACTTTTTGGAGTAGTAGCATTTCAGATATTATATCCAAATAAATTATGGAGTCAATCAAAATATTATGCTGTACACGAATCAGGATAAAACAAAAGTTACAAATTCGTAATGAGTAATTTTTATACTTTAAATAATCACATTGATCTTTGGCATTTTTAGTATTTATCATAATCTTGTTAAGTATTTTACTACTAATTCGTTGATTTTATGACATGCATATTTCTATATCTGTATTGATTAAGTTTTATATCATATATGAATAGAGCTTTAAAGTAATTTAAATATATTTTTTCTTTTAATTTTTTGAAGTTAATTTTAACGATAAGATTAAATTTTAAAATGTACAATGACTTAGATATAATAATTAATTCTAACTATATTATTTTAAGGGATACGATGTTGAACCATTGACACTGTCAATAAAAATAAAAAAGTGATTTCTCAGTTCGATTAATTCATCTAGAAGCTGAGATAAGAAACAATTTGAATCAAGTTTTAAATTACAAAATATTTTCCAATGAGATAATTAATCCTAGCTATATTATCTTAAAAAATAGTTATAAATTATTATAATATGTTTTGTTAATCAATTGTTTTTTTACTAACGATTTATGATTTTAAAATATATAATTTAGTTACTTATAAGTTATAACTTTCGTGTTATGTGAAACTGTTTTTTATATTATTTTTTGGCACGAGGCACACACTGTATCCGCACACAATAATAAAATAATAGAAATAAGATATGAATAGAAGGGTCTATTTGCTTTCGTCCTCAAGTTCCTTCAGATGATTATGATTTCGCGGAATCTAATGTATAATACTTTTATTATTTAGCTTAAATGCAATCTACTTGTGTATTTTTTATTAGCATGATCTTTCAATATCATCTTTTTATGCGACCAACTTGGTTCCAAAATTTCATATTTAATTAATTTTTATTTTTTTTATTAACCTCACATCTATATATCGTCAACCTTTTACTGAATTAAATACTTGAGGGCTAAATAATTAATTATGCCAGGACTGAATTTGACATATCATGTTAAACAAACTGGTTGGAGTTTTTGCACCTACCATCAATTGTTTTGTATGAGCATGTGTTAAAAATAAATAATTTTTTTATAACTATCTATATGTTATTTTGGAGATGATTAGTGTATAAAAATAATTAGAGGATATCTATTACATAATTATAACTTTAATATCTGAACCTTATGCAATCTTTTATTCAAAAAGGCTCATGTAAAATTTAAGATACAAGAAAGAAATGATATTTTTTACATGTCACTAACAATACAGTTTCTTTTATGAGCAACTCAATGTCATTTAACAGATTATTAATAATATCAATAAAAATAGGTAGGGTATCTCTATTATATGATTGTAATAAGTTTAATACTTAAATGTTATAAACATTTCCATAATGTTACTTAAAATTTAGAAGGCTAGATCATTAAGAAAAAAAAGTTTGTCTGTCTTTAAAATATATCTTTATGCTAATTATTAAGAAAGGTATCAATTAGACTGTGATTTTTTAACACTTTTTCATTGAACTAAAATTATGAAAGATATTAAAGATGTGTGATCCACTCGTAGAAAAAAAAAATACCATGAGAGATATTAAAGATGTGTGATTATAATTACTCTTAAAAGTATAAATAATCTCTCTCCTTATTTCTCTCCTCATCGTTGGAATTTAGAAAAGTTCAGAGGTGTAGAAAGAAAAATAGGAAGTGCAGGAAGAAAACCCATGTGTTTTTATACTTCTCTTTTTAAAATAGGTTATCAGCCCATCGAATCTTATCACATTCACTCCCTTTCTTTTCTTTTTACACCCACGTCGCTGGCCAAGAAACAGGAAGGCAGAGTGCAGGCCATTCACGGCGTCTCCTTTCTCCTCCACCGTGACATCCACCACGTCGCTGGCAGGGGCAGCAACGAGAGAACGCAGCGCCACCATCGGACTGCGATTGACGGACGATTCCGACCGCCACGACCACCACGAACACAGGTTTGTTTGTAATTTGCGTTCTGGTTCCCTTTTCTTTCGATTTGTAACCTAAAT
>Ga0214543_1000054_pt1 | contig 140288 bp, 131 predicted proteins | sample CNSS2metaG_FD_160094 | JGI IMG/M metagenome (GOLD analysis project Ga0214543, IMG submission 160094) | Root nodule microbial communities from cowpea collected in UCLA plant growth center, Los Angeles, California, USA - CNSS2 | ecosystem: Host-associated > Plants > Roots > Nodule | place: USA... | reverse complement strand
CCACTGATCGTCGCGAAGAGTTTCGCCTTCCATCGCTGGCCTCCAAAAGCCAGCGTTGAATCTGATTTGCAGGCCGAAGGGAATCCCAAATCTTAAATCGTCACCACAGCCTAGAGCCTTTCCGGGTCAAATGGAAACATTCTGCCGGAGCAGGTTTTCGTCAGGGCAGAGGCGATTGCCGCAGGTCGTACCCGGAGGTACGGCCGAGGCGATCGCCTTTGATCCTGGCGGAAAGATGCCCGGCCCTGCGGGTTGGCTGAAGCGGGCGGCCTGTCTGCCCGGCTGGCTTGGCCGTATGCTTTGGCTACGCCGCGCGCCAGCCGGGCAAACATTCCGCTCCGCTTGAGCCAACAGAATTGTTTCCATTTAACCCGGAAAGGCTCTAATCCTCGAGAAGCGGCCGACTTCGGCCGCGGCGTGACCTGCCGCGGGCCGGTTATGCCCGAACTGGGTTGGCGCGGCGCGCCATCTGCGTCTGCTGGCTTAGCCAGACGCTCGCGAAGACGACGACGACCCCGAGCGATTGCATGATCGACAGCTGCTGGCCCAGCACGGCCCAGCCGAGCAGGATCGCAACGACGGGGCTCAAGAAGCCGAGCGGCGCGACCCGGGAAGGCTCGAGCCGCGAGAGGCCGCGGAACCAGAGCATGTAGGTGAATGCGGCGCCGACCAGGCCGAGATAGGTGAAGCCCCACAGATTCGTGGCATCAAGCGGCGGCAAAGGCGGCTCGAAGAAGAATGCCACCGGAACGAGCAGCAGGCCACCGGCCGCCAATTGCCAGGCTGTGAAGGTGAGCGCCGATACCGGCGGCGCCCAGTGGCGCGCGAGCACCGTTCCGACGGCCATCGAGATTGCACCGGCCAGGCCGGCGACGATCCCCAGCGGATCGAGGCTCGCTTGCGGTGTGAGCACCAGAAGCGCGACACCGGCGATGCCGGCGAGACCGGCCACGACGCTCAAGACCCGGATCGGCGACCCTAGCACCACGCGCGAAAGGCATACCACGATCAGCGGCTGGATGGCGCCGACGGTTGCGGCGACACCACCCGGAAGGCGGTAGGCAGAGACGAACAGCATTGCCCAGAAGAAGGCGAAGTTCAGAGCACCGAGCGTGAAACTGCGGGCCCACCAGATCCCCTTCGGCATTTGCCTGACGACGAGCAGCAGCAGGAGCCCGGCCGGCAGCGCCCTCAACATCGCCACCGTCAGCGGGTAGCCGTGCGGTAGGAATTCGGTCGTAACCAGATAGGTACTTCCCCAGATCGCCGGGGCTGCGGCAGTCAGGGCGACGTCGAAGCTCTCAGTCGTTTTCATCTGTTTACCTCAAGATTCTTTACGTCAAGATAACCGCGCGTTTATCTTGACGTCAAGATACTTTTGAAATACCAAGGACCGAACAGTGGCGGGGGATGATGGATCACGTCGATAAAATCCTGGCGCAATGGATGCGAGAACGGCCGGATCTGGATGTTTCTGCCATGGGGCTGCTCGGTCGCCTCGCGCGGCTGAGAGCTCATCTCGCCCGCGAAATCGAGAAAATCTTCACGGAACACGGCCTGACGTCGGCGAGCTTCGACGTACTGGCGGCACTGCGCCGATCCGGCCCGCCCTTTCAGCTTTCGCCGGGCGATCTCATGGCGACCACCATGGTCACCTCCGGCACCATGACCAACCGCATCGACCAGCTCGAAAAGGCCGGCCTCGTCGAGCGGCTCGACAACCCCGATGACCGACGGGGCGTGATTATCGGGCTGACGGAGGAGGGCCTGAAACGCGTCGAGGCTGCGGTGACCGACCACGTCGCCAACCAGCATCGTCTCCTCGAAAGCCTCGAGACCAAGGACAGGCAGGCGCTCGACGCCTTGCTCAGGAAACTGCTCGCCGCTTTCGAATGATCGAACGGCTCATCGAAGCCGGCCGAGAAGCGTCCGCACCCGCTCCAGGTGGCGCTTTCGCTTCGCCTCTGCCGCCCGGTCCATGTCGTGCAGGCTAATCATCCGAAAATCGACGCCCCTGCTGCAGAAGGCGGCGATCCCGCGCTTGAGCAGCCGACGTACCGGATTGCCCATATAGAGATGTACGACCCACCAGGGGGACCCGGTGGTCGTCAGAGCCAGGAAGACCCTGATGTTCTGAAGGCGCGGGATGATCCGCCCGCCGTCCGGATCATGGTCAAAGGCGACTCCAGGGGCGAAGACCCGATCGAAGAAGCCTTTGAGGATCGCCGGAAAATTGAACCACCATTGCGGAAAGACGAGCACGAGCCCATCGGCGGCCTTGAGCCGCTCGACGAGACCTGCCACGGCGGAGGTGTCTTGGGACCCCGCATGATAGCTGCCTCGTTCGGCAATGGTCAGCCGTGGGTCGAAATCCTCGCGATAGAGATCGAGCAGATCGACCGTGTGGCCGCTTCCTTCCAACGCCTCCTTGGCAACAGCCGCAGTGCTCGCTGCGAAACTGTTCTCGAGCGGATGGGCGAGCACCAGAAGGATCCGCATCAGAACAGTCTGCCCTGCTTCGATGGTTCGGCCGCCCGCACCGGGCGCTTCTTCGGTGCCTGCGGCGATGGCGGGGCGCCGCCGTCGCCGGCGACTGCCGCGACCCGGCCGTCGGCAAATTCCAGCGAGAGCGCCATGCCGGGCGACACTGCGGCCGCCTGCTTCACCGGCTCGCCGGCGGCGTCGCGCACCAGCGCGAAACCGCGCTGCAACACATTGCGGTAGGAAAGCGATTGCAGCACTCGATCTTGCGCTGCCAGCGCCCCTCTCAACCGGCGAAGCTCGGAGCCCACCGCCGCGTCGCTGCGTGCACCGAGGCTTGCAATGCGGTCCCGGGCGCGGTGGATCTGCCCGACGAGGCGTGAGGGAAAGGCGCGCAGCGACGCATCCGCAGCGGCAACGCGCGACTGCCGCCGGTCGAGCTGGCGCTCGACGCACCTTTCGGTGCGGTTCACGAGGTCGGAAACACGCTGCCGACGATCACCGATCCGCGTCTTGACGAGATCCGGCCGCAGATGAGCGGCACACCGTTCGAAGCTGCGCCGCTTGTTGGCCGTGTTCATCTGCAAGCCGCGGCCGAGGCCGGCGGCCGCCTCGTCGAAGCGGCGCCGCGGCAAGGCCAGCAACTGGTCGAGCGAAGGCAGGGCACGGGCAAGCGCGCGCAGCGCGTTGCAGCGATGATCCATCTGCCGCGTAACGGCGCCCTTGAGCCGTGCGGAGAGGCTTGCGAGCTGAGCCTCGAGGTCCACCTTTACCGGCACCGCCATCTCGGCAGCCCCCGTCGGCGTCGGGGCACGCTGGTCGGCCGCATAGTCGATCAGCGTCCAGTCGGTCTCGTGGCCGACAGCCGAGATCAAGGGGATCGCCGAGGTCGCCGCCGCGCGCACCACCGCCTCGTCGTTGAAGCACCAGAGATCCTCGAGACTACCGCCGCCTCGGGCGACGATCAAAACGTCCGGTCGCGGAACGGGGCCGCCAGCCGTCAGTGCGTTGAAGCCCTGGATCGCAGCCGCCACCTCCTCGCCCGACCCGTCGCCCTGGACGCGCACCGGCCAGACGACGACGTGCACCGGAAAACGGTCGGCAATCCGGTGAAGGATGTCGCGGATGACCGCGCCGGTCGGCGACGTCACCACGCCGATCACCTTCGGCATGAACGGGAGCGCTTTCTTGCGGGCCTGGTCGAAGAGGCCCTCGGCCGCGAACTTGCGCTTGCGCTCCTCGAGAAGGGCCATCAGAGCGCCGGCGCCCGCCGGCTCGAGCGACTCGATCACGAGCTGGTATTTCGACGAGCCGGGGAAGGTCGTGACCCGGCCGGTCGCGATCACTTCCATGCCCTCCTCCGGCCGGAACTTCAGCCTCGCAAACGCGCTCTTCCACACCACGGCATCGATCCGCGCGCGATCGTCCTTGAGCGCAAAATAGGCGTGGCCGGAGGAGTGCGGCCCGCGGTAGCCGGAAATCTCGCCCCTGACCCGCACGTGCTCGAAGGCCTGCTCGATCGTCCGCTTGATCGATCCGGACAGCTCCGACACCGAATATTCGGCGACGTTGGACGGAGAATCGGTTTCGAAGAACGTGTTCATGTACCTTTTGTAGCCGACCGTGCTCGGAAGATCAGCAGCAAGGCGCGGCTATCTACGGTTTTTCTGTCCCCTCGAAAAAGCGCTGCGTCGCCGCATCCGCCGGGAAGAAGGATTCGATGACGACACCCTCGAGGAGAGCATCCTGAGTGGAGCCGAAGGTCGAGAGTGTCGTTATGAAGCGCAGTTCCGTGTCGCCAAGGCTGAGTTCTACCGGCAGAACCGGCAGACGATCCGTAGCGGGAAAGTTTTCGAGCGCCCTCACGACGGAGGGAGTGGCGGAGAGCCGGTCGAGGCGCCGCTGCAAAGGACTGCGCGGCCCCTGCAGCCAGGCTTCGACGCGGACCCTCTGCACAAGATCGGCGGCAGTGGCCTCCCAGTTGCGCACGAGCGCGCGCACGCTTTCGGAACCAAGGAAGCCCTCCAGGAAATTCTGCCCCGGCCCAAGCGGCACTTGAGTGGTCTCGACGAGTGCGGAAAAGGCGCCATTGGTCAAAAGGATGTCATATCGGTGATCGAGCACAAGGCCCGGATAGGGATCGTGGCGTTCGAGCATCAGCCGGATGGCGTGCGCGACCGCAGGCGGCATACCCTCCAGTCCGGAGGCCGGGCGCGTCACCATGCGAGGGCGATAGCCTGCGGCCGAAAAGAGCGCGCCCTGGTCGCGCGCCGGCACGTCGAGCACGGCCGCAAGCCTTAGGATCATGCCCTCCGACGGCCGCGAACGCCCGGTCTCGAGAAATGAAACATGGCGTGCGGAAATGCCGGCAGCGGTCGCCAGAGCCAACTGACTCATGCGACGATGGTCGCGCCATTCCTTCAGGTGACAGCCGAATTCCATGGATGCTCCCTCTTTGGCCTTCAGCAGACTTAGCCGAAGCCGACGGAAATTCCATTACCTGCAAGGTAATTGGTTTGATGACCAGAACGCACGACGATCCGACCATCGACAACCGATGGAGATTTGGCATGCTCAACCTTGCAAACCGCTCGATTCTCAACAAAACTTTTCTTGCGGACGGCGTCTTCTCATTGATTACCGGTATGGTGCTGATCGTCGATGCGCCGCCCCTCGCGGCGCTGGCGGGCCCGGCAATCTCCCCGATCGTCATGGCGGCCCTCGGCATGGGGCTGCTGCTCTGGGGCGCCTTCCACCTCGTATCCGCGCGCAAGGGAGGTCCGAACATTTTCGCAGCGCGGATCAGCATCGGCGGCGACATTCTCTGGCAGATCGGCAGCGTCACCACTCTCGCCGTCGCCTACGGTTCGCTTTCGGCGATCGGCGTTGGCTTGATCGTCATTGGCATGATCGGTGTCGCCGACTTGCTCTACTTCAAGCTAAGGGGAATAGGGCAAACCCACCTCAAGGCGGCCGCTTGATCCTTGAGAGGTGATGATGGCCCGCTCCAAGGCGGGCCATGTCGCCCACACGGCTCAGACCGGTTCCCAGCCGTCCTTCTCGCTGGCGCGATAGATCGCATCGATGAACTTCTGATTGAGGCGCGAGCTTTCAAGCGTCACCACCTCTTCCGGCTCACCCTTGGCCGCCCGCGCGAAGGCTTCCGCCTCGAGCCTGTACTGGCGCGCATCCTGGAAGCGGAAAAGCTGGGATTGACCGTGGTTCTGGTTGGTGAGCTCCACTTCCTCGCGACCGTAGCGATCGGCGTTGAAGGGCGATTTCACCTCGATGTAACCCTTGTCGCCGTGGAAGACCATGACCTGGCGGGCGGCGAGCTGTGTCGCGACGTAGAAGCTCAGCTCGAAATCTCCGAAGTCGGCGCGGACGCTCGAATAGGTATCGGTGCCGAATTCCGGATCCCGCTCCGTATCGGCCTGGACGCGCAGCGGCTCCTTGCCGGTCGAAAAGCGGGTGGTGATGGCTGGGTAGACGCCGATGTCCGGTAGTCCACCGCCGCCAAGCGCCGGTATGTTGCGCATGTTGCCGGGGTCGCGGTTATAGTAGGTGAAGGCTCCCTGAACGTGCCTCAGCCTGCCGATCGCGCCCTCGGCGATGAGAGAGCGCACCTTCCGCCAAACGGGGCTGTAGGTCACCATATAGGCTTCCGAAATCAGTACCCCGTTCCGATCGCGCGCGGCGATTACCGCATCGATATCCTCCGACTTCAGGGCAAGCGGTTTTTCGCAAAGCACATGCTTGCCGGCATCGGCAGCCTTTATCGCCCACTCCACGTGCTGGGAGGTCGGTAGCGGAATATAGACCGCGTCGATCGTATCGGAGGCGAGCATCTCCTCATAGGAGCCGAAGGCATGCGGCACGGAAAAGCGATCGGCCATGGCCCTCGCCTTGGCGAGATCGCGACTGGCGACTGCCGAAACGACGCAGTTTTCCGCGTCCTGAATGGCAGGCACGACGAGTTCGCGGCCGATCTTCGCCGTCGACAGAATTCCAAAGCGCAGCATGGGGCAGACTCCTTTCGGGCGGAAGAAAAAGGGCCGCAATGCGGTTCCCTCCGCTCCTATTGGTGGGATCGCGCCGAGACTATCGCCGAGGTCCATACCTCGCAAGCGGTTAGCGGCGAGACGCAACAGCGATCCGCAAGGTGCCATTCTCTCGGCGCCCGCGCGAAGCGGATGCCCGCGGCCCGACAAGACGCTCCCCTCCCAATCCCGACAGCGTGTGGGCTCTTGTGGGGAGCAATTGAGGAGCGGAAATTATTGTCCCAACCTCGCTGCCTTTGCGAGCGGCGGGAATCCCGGATAAAAAGCCGCATGGCTGCCCTCGTGATTGGCCATGCCCGGCTTCGTCAACAGGCCGCGAGGTTCTGCATAGCTGCTGATCGTACGGCGCGGCCTCTCGTGCCATTGGATGTTGAACGCCCAGAGCTTCGGGAAGAAGCAGAGCGATGCGTAGGGCAGATGGTCGTGGATCCACCAGGCGAGGCTTTGCCAGCCTCCTGCTTTGTGCTCCCGATCCCAGACCCAGGGAATGACGATGCAGGCCGTTGCGCCGATTGAGCCGTCTGCGTCGCGCATGTCCCAGATATGGTCGGCGGCAGTTGCGGCGTTGGTGGAGCAATTGAGCTTGTTGGCATTGCCGAAGCCGTTGACGGCGCGGTTGCGGTAAGCGGAGCGGATATGTAGCCGGCCAAAGGTCGCCTGCAGCGGTTCCAGCAGTTCCTCGCAGAGCCTGCGACCCGCTTCAATGGCGAGCTCCGGATCGTCCGGGATGTTCGGAATACGATAGAATTCGGCGATCTCCGAATGAAGGAAATCACGCAGGAAGAAGTTCTTGGAGAGACGGACGCGGCCGAGATCCTCCAGTGATTTCATCGATGCGGGTTTTTTCATCTTTCCTTCCTATGTCGATGCATTCGGTCGACCGGGAACGCCGACCCCGATCAATCACGCGGCCGGCAGTCCGACCACCCGTTTCCTGCGCAATTGCGAGCAGGATGCGCTCACATGCGTGCGCACTATCCCCCTGTTTTTGCCACATCATTGCAACGTCAGGTGATTCCACGGCTCGAGGCGACGAGTATCGCAATTCGCTTGCGATACCCTAACTATAGTAGCGTCGAACATACGTCCGCTTCGTGGAGCGGTGTGGATTTTCACGCTCTCCCGCAGGAAATGGAGGGATCAGGAATGTCCGAAGAGCAGGCCATCCGCGCGGTTGTCCACCTCTATGTCGACGGCATGGCCTTCGCGAACGAGGGGGCTTTGCGCAAGGCCTTTCACCCGAACGCCTCCATCGTCGGCAATCTAGAAGATAGCATCGAATGGCTGACGCGCGACGCCTTCATCGCTGCCGTCGTGGAGGAGGAGCCGGCGCCGCCGGATACACAGCCGCTCATGGAGGTGGAGATGATCCAGATTACCGGCGACGCGGCGAGCGTGAAGGTGGTCGATGAGTTCGCCGGTTCGCGCTACACGGACTTTCTCTCCCTGTTGAAGGTCGATGCCCGATGGCTGATCGTGAACAAGGTCTGGCACCGGCACACATAAGCCGGGCAGTACCTTCTTACAGCGGCGAGCGCCAGACAAGCTCGTCGCTGCCCTTCCCAGAAGGGAGGAAAGAGCGGATGCGCTCTGCAAGCGCTTGTAACGGAGCCCCTCCCCTTGCGGGGAGGGGTTAAGGAGAGGCCTTCTTGGCGCGCCGCCGGGGACGCCGGCGACTCCTCGATTCACGCCCGCAGCACGCCGCCTGTGCTCTTTGCCACGTTGGCGACGATGCGGGAGGTCAGCGCTTCGAAATCCTCGTCGGTCAGCGTCCGTTCGACCGGCTGGATCGTCACTTCGATCGCGACCGACTTCTTGCCCTCGCCGACGGACGCTCCTTCGAAAACGTCGAAGACGTTGACAGCTGTCACCAGCTTGCGGTCGGCGCCGGATGCGGCACGTACGATAGCGGCCGCTTCGACTTGCCGCTCGACGACGAAGGCGAAGTCGCGCTTCACAGCCTGGAAGGGCGAAAGCTCCAGTGCCGGCTTCGTGCGCGTCGCTTTCTTCTTCGGCTCCGGCATGGCATCGATAAAGATCTCGAAACCGCAAAGCGGACCGGAGACGTCGAGGTCGTCAAGTGTCTTCGGATGGAACTCGCCGAAGGCGCCGAGCACGATCTTCGGGCCGAGCTTGATCGTGCCGGAGCGGCCGGGATGATACCAGGCGGGACCGCCGGCTTCGAACTGGACATTGGCCATCGGCACACCGCAGGCCTCGAGCACGGCGATGGCGTCGGCCTTGGCATCGAAGACGTCGACGGCCTTGCCGCCGCCTTTCGCCACATTCGACCAGAGCCGGCCGGCGCCATTGAGAGATGCAGTGCCGCGGCGGATGCCGCCGGCGACGCGGCGCTGGGTCTCGGGCGTGTCGCCCTCATAGGTGCCGGAGACCTCGAAGATCGCGACATCGCCATAACCCTTGTCGGCATTGCGCTTAGCCGCAGTGAGGAGCCCCGGCAGCAGCGACGGCCGCATGTCGGACATGTCGGCGGCAATCGGGTTGGCGAGCTTCAGCGCCGGCTGACCGCCGCCGAAGAGCTTCGCCTGCTGCTCCGAAATGAAGGACCAGGTGACGGCCTCGAGCATGCCGCGGCTCGCAAGCGCGCGCTTGGCCTGGCGGGTGCGGATCTGCAGCGTCGTCAGGATCTTGCCATTGACCGCGTTGTGGCTCTGAAGCGGCTCGGCGACGATATTGTCGACGCCATGGATGCGCATCACTTCCTCGACGAGGTCTGCCTTGCCATCGACGTCCGGCCGCCAGGAGGGCACCGTGACGCTGAGGCGCTCGGCCGATCCCTCGACGCCGAAGCCAAGCTTTTTCAGGATCGCGATGCTCTCCTCGGGCGAAACTTCGAGACCCGTCAGCCGCTTCACTTCCGAGACCGGGAAATCGACGACCTTGGGCCTGTGGCCCTCATAGCCGACGACATCCAGCTTTGTGGCCGTACCGCCGCAGAGCTCGAGCACCAGTTCAGTCGCCCGCTCCAGGCCCGGCACCATGTATTCCGGGTCGACGCCGCGCTCGAAGCGATAGCGCGCATCGCTGATGATGCCGAGCGTGCGGCCGGTCTTGGCGATGTTCATCGGGTCCCAGAGCGCCGCTTCGATCAGCACGTCCGTCGTGTTCTCGTCACAGCCGGAATGCTCGCCACCCATGATGCCGCCGATCGATTCGAGGCCGTCCTCGTCGGCGATCACCACATTGGCCGGCGAGAGCGTGTATTCGCGGGTGTCAAGCGCAAGCACCTTCTCCCCTTCCTTCGCTCGACGAACCGTCAGGTTGCCCGTGACCTTCGCCGCATCGAAGACGTGCAGCGGTCGACCCTGATCGAAGGTCAGGTAGTTGGTGATGTCGACGAGCGCGTTGATCGGCCTGAGGCCGATCGCCGTCAGCCGCTGACGCATCCAGTCCGGGCTCGGCCCGTTCTTGACGCCGCGCACGAGGCGAAGCGCGAAGCCCGGGCAGAGGTGCCCGTCCTCACCGAGGTCGAGGCGCACCTTGACCGGCGTTTCGCCCTCGACGGGAAAGGCCGGCGCCGGCCTCGTCTTCAGGGCGCCGAGCCCGGAGGCGGCGAGATCGCGGGCGATGCCGTGAATACTGGTACAATCCGGCCGGTTTGGCGTCAGATTGATTTCAATGACCGGGTCATCGAGGCCGGCATAGGCGGCATAACTCGTCCCAACCGGCGCATCCTCGGGCAGATCGATGATGCCGGTGTGATCGTCCGAAATCTGCAATTCCTTTTCCGAGCACATCATGCCGCGGCTTTCGACACCGCGGATATTGCCGATCGCGAGCGTCGCGTCGATGCCGGGCACATAGGTCCCGGGGGCGGCAAAGGCGCCGACGAGGCCCTTGCGCGCGTTCGGCGCGCCGCAGACGACCTGCACGGGCTCGCCGGAGCCGGTGTCCACCCTCAGCACCTTCAGCTTGTCGGCGTTCGGGTGCTGCTCGGCCGAGATCACCTTGGCAATGACGAAGGGCTTGAAAGCTGCCTTGTCGTCGACTTCCTCGACCTCGAGCCCGATCATCGTCAGGCGAGCGCAGATTTCCTCGAGCGAGGCTTCGGTTTCCAGATGGTCCTTTAGCCAGGAGAGCGTGAGTTTCATGATTTCACCTGTGTCCTCAAATACTTGCTCTGGTGGTCACGACGACAGGCCGCCGAAAAGCGTCGGCATGTCGAGCGGGCGGAAGCCGTAATGGGTCATCCAGCGGACATCGGCGTTGAAGAAGTCGCGCAGGTCCGGCATGCCGTATTTCAGCATGGCGATGCGGTCGAGGCCCATGCCCCAGGCAAAGCCCTGGTATTCGTCCGGGTCGAGGCCGCCGGCCATCAGCACGTTCGGATGCACCATGCCGCAGCCGAGGATCTCCATCCAGTCCTTGCCTTCGCCGAACTTCACGATCGGGCCGGAGCGGTCGCACTGGATGTCGACCTCGAAGGAGGGTTCGGTGAAGGGGAAGAAGGACGGGCGGAAGCGCATCGTCACCTGATCCACCTCGAAGAAGGCCTTGCAAAACTCCTCGAGCACCCAGCGCATGTTGGCGACATTCGCCGTCCTGTCGATCACCAGGCCTTCGACCTGGTGGAACATCGGAGAATGAGTGGCATCCGAGTCCTGCCGGTAAGTCTTGCCGGGGATGATGATGCGGATCGGCGGCTTTTGAGCCTCCATCGTGCGAATTTGCACTGGCGAGGTGTGCGTCCGCAGCACCTTGCGCTCGCCCTTGTCATCCGGCTCAAAGAAGAAGGTGTCGTGCATTTCGCGGGCGGGATGGCCTTCGGGGAAGTTCAGGGCCGTGAAGTTGTAGTAATCCGTCTCGATGTCCGGCCCCTCGGCGATCGAGAAGCCCATGTCGCCGAAGATCGCGGTGATCTCGTCGACGATCTGGCTGATCGGGTGGATGCGGCCGCGCTCGGCCGGCGAGGAGCGCACGGGCAGGCTGATGTCGACCGTCTCGCGCGCAAGCCGCTCGGCGATCGCGGCATCCTTCAGGGCCGATTTGCGAGCGGAGATCGCTTCCGTCACCGCGTTCTTCAGCGCATTGATCCGGGCGCCGCGCGTCTGCCGCTCATCCGGGCTCATCGAGCCGAGCGTCTTCAGGAGTTCCGAGATCGAGCCCTTCTTGCCGAGCGCACTGACGCGCACCGCCTCGATGGCCCCTTCGTCGCCGGCGGCATCGATCTGCGCCAGCAATGTCCGTTCCAATGTTTCCAGTTCGCTCATTCTGTCCTGCCTCGATGCGGGAATGGTTCGGGATATCCGTCTTGCATGGCTGCGATCGGCGGGCCGCAGCGCCGAACAAGAAAACCCGCGCCAGCCCAGCCAGCGCGGGTTTCCCAACAATTTTTAGAAACGGTCTTGGGAAAACGCTGGCTTAACGGACAGCGCTTTCAAACTCGTTTGTCGTGCCGGCTTCCTTGAGATAGGCGAGCGCCTTCTTGGCAGCCTCGACCAGCGCGGTGAAGGCAGCCGTCTCATGGATCGCCATGTCGGAGAGAACCTTGCGGTCAATCTCGATGCCGGCCTTGTTGAGACCGTCGATGAAGCGGCCATAGGTCAGGCCGTGCTCACGGACAGCAGCATTGATGCGCTGGATCCAGAGGGCGCGGAAATTGCGCTTGTTCACCTTGCGGTCGCGGTAGGCATACTGCTTGGAACGGTCGACCGCTGCCTTGGCGGCGCGGATCGTGTTCTTGCGGCGGCCGTAGAAACCCTTGGCGGCCTTCAGTGTCTTCTTGTGCTTGGCGTGGGCGGTTACGCCGCGTTTTACACGTGCCATGTCATGATCTCCTTAAAATCCAAAACGCCAGACGTCTTAAAGACCGTTGGGCAGGTAGTTCTTGACGACCTTCTTGCCATCAGCCTCTGCGAGAACCATGGTTCCGCGCGCGTCGCGAATGAACTTGTTGGACCGCTTGATCATGCCGTGGCGCTTGCCAGCAGCAGCAGCTCGAACCTTGCCGGTCGCGGTGACTTTGAACCGCTTCTTGGCAGACGATTTCGTCTTCATCTTGGGCATTTTGCTACTCCGTTGTTCTTGATATCGGAAACCGGCTGACGAGGCTTGGTTTCCAGCGTTAAGAACGGCCACGGCATGCCCTGCCGGACCGTTCGGACGGGGGCTTATAACCGGCCGCCCTCAAAAACGCAACCCGGCAACGAGGAAGAGCCGTAGGGCGCGTCCGCTTAGATCCATGTGGCGGATCCGTGGGACGAAGTTCCGCAAATCCGGCCGACGCGCCCATGGAAAAGCCGCCCGGAGGCGGCCTTCCATCACATCGCTCAAACTTATCTTGGGCGCAAGTCGCGCAAATCACTTCGGCGCCAGCACCATCATCATCTGGCGGCCTTCGAGCTTCGGCTCGGCTTCGACCTTGGCGATCGCCTGAGTATCGTCCTTGACTTGCATCAGAAGCTTCATGCCGAGTTCCTGGTGGGCCATTTCACGCCCGCGGAACTTCAGCGTCACCTTGACCTTGTCGCCGTCCTCGAAGAAGCGGTTCATCGCCTTCATCTTCACCTCGTAATCGTGGGTGTCGATGTTCGGACGCATCTTGATTTCCTTGATCTCGACGATCTTCTGCTTCTTGCGCGCCTCGGCCGCCTTCTTTTGGTTGGCGTATTTCAGCTTGCCAAGATCGAGGATCTTGCAGACCGGCGGATCTGAATTCGGTGCGATTTCCACCAGATCGAGACCGGCCTCGTCCGCCATGCGGAGCGCCTGGTCGATCGGAACGATGCCCGTGTTCTGGCCTTCGGCATCGATGAGCTGAACCCGGGGGACCCGGATTTCCTTGTTTGCGCGCGGCCCCTCTTTAACCGGGGCGTCCGCTTTGAACGGTCTGCGAATGGTCGTACTCTCCTCGAGCTATTACGTACTAAGGTTCAATCAAACGATCAGCGCGATTTCAAACGACGCGCTTGAAACAGGCACTGACGGCAATGTGTGAATTGCGGCTCCGGAGTCAATAGCATGGGCCGCAAGGAAAATCATCACCTGTCGAAGCGTTGGCGAATCTGTTTTAGAGGAAAATGCACTCGAAGGGATAGCTCCAGGGGGACATGCGATGTCAGCGACGCCGACCGATACCGAAATCATCCGGATCGAAGTGGGCGAGGGCGATGCTGCGCGCAGTATCGCCATGCGTGTCTTCCGCGCCGAGCCCGCCTCCACGCTGCCCGCCCTCCTCTGGCTCGGTGGCTATCGCTCCGACATGACCGGCACCAAGGCGATCGAGGTCGAACGCCATGCGCAGGTGATCGGAACCGACTGCATCCGCTTCGATTACTCCGGCCATGGCTCCTCCGGTGGCGATTTCAAGGACGGCACGATCTCGCGCTGGCTCGAGGAGAGCCTTGCGGTCGTCGACCGAGCGGCCCGAGGGCGCATGATTCTGATCGGCTCCTCCATGGGAGCCTGGGTCGCGCTCCGCCTTCATCGAGGAATTGAGAGGCCGCGGCGAAGGCGAGCGCGTCGCCGGGCTCGTGCTGATCGCCCCGGCCCCGGACTTCACGGCGGAACTGATCGAACCCAATCTGACCGAAGGCGAAAAGGCGTCCCTGTTCGAACGCGGCTATTTCGAGGAGCCATCGGAATACAGTCCCGAACCCAACATCTTCACCCGCGCCTTGATTGAAGACGGCCGCCACTATCCGAATGGACGGGGCGACTGCGAGGATTTCGCGCTCGAGAAACGCCGGCGCCTGATGCAGAAGGGCTTTTCGGCTGGCGACCTTCTGATGACTGTCGTACGCAAGCCCGATGGCGAGGGCCATGCCGTGTTGACCGTGCGCACCGCCCAGGGCGACTTCATCCTCGACAATCTCGACGGCGGCGTGAAACTCTGGACGCAGACCCCCTATCGGTTTCTCAAGCGCCAGGCCACGAACCATAGCGGCCATTGGGTGACGATCGATAACAGCGCGGAAGTGCTCGTCGGCTCCGTCGGGCAGTAGACGAGCAGACAAAGCCGAACTCGAAAGGGCCGATTTCGGCCCTTTTCACGGCAAGCCCTCATTGCCGCTCCGTACGTCGGAACGCACCAAAGGCACGCAAGTCTTAGGCTACAGCGCCGCTTCTTTCGGACGCGCAAAGCTCGCTGCAGCACTTTGAATTACTGCATGTGCCGTCACAACGTTGCGATGAGGTGCGCGGCAGGGCCGCGCGGTTCGGCTGTCTCAGATCGACAGATCCAGCGTCTTTTCCTTCTCGATATAGGCGCGCTGTTGGTCGGTAATGTAGTCGCGCACGATCGGTGCCGCCTCGCGCGAACGCGACAGCTGCATGTGGAATACGAGCTGGCTGCCGGTGCGGAACATCATTTCCGCGCTGATCAGGTAGAACTCCCACATGCGGGCAAAGCGCTCGTCATACATCGCTACCACCTTGTCGCGGTTCTTCTCGAACCGTTCGCACCAGTGGGCGAGCGTCGTCGCATAATGCAGTCGCAGGAATTCGAGATCCGTGACCCAGAGGCTGTTCTGCTCGACCACCTCGAGGACCTCCGAGAGCGCCGGCGAATAGGCGCCTGGGAAAATATACTTGCGCAACCAGGGGCTCGCCATACCGGGCGGGCTCATATGGCCGATCGAATGGAGGACGGCTACTCCGTCGTCGGGCATCAGCGCGTTCAGCTTCTTGAAAAACTCGTCGTAATGATGGACGCCGACATGCTCGAACATGCCGACGGAAACGATGCGATCGAAGGGCCCCTCGACATCGCGATAGTCCTTCAGCTCGAACCGGACCCGGTCGGCGAGCCCGGCCGCACGCGCCCGCTCGGAGGCGAGCGCGTGCTGCTCCTTGGAGAGGGTGACGCCGACCACCTCGACATTTTCGAGCGCCGCCAGATAGAGGGCGAGATCGCCCCAGCCGCAGCCGATGTCGAGCACTTTCATGCCTGGCTTGAGACACAGCTTGGCGGCGAGCAGCCTCAGCTTGTTGCGCTGCGCCGCTTCCAGCGTTTCCTGCGGCTCGCGAAAATAGGCGCAGGAATAAAGCATGTTCTCATCGAGGAAGAGCCGGTAGAAGTCATTGCCGAGATCGTAGTGATGCGCGACGTTCTGCTGGGCCTTGCCTTTCGGGTTCGCCTGCTGGCGCCTGCGGAAGCGCATCTTGACCGCGCGCAGAAGCTTCTGGATCGGGTAGGAGCCAAGCGACAGGCGGTTGATCGAAAAGAGGGTCAGGAAGTCCCTGAGCGTTGAGCCCTCCTCGAAGCGCATGGTGCCTTCCATGTAGGCCTCGCCGGCGGCAAGTTCGGCATTGAAGACGAGGCTGCGATAGAGCCGCTTGTCAGTCAGCCGCATCGTGACGCTCGGTCCCGGATCACCGGAAAAGACATGCCTCTTGCCATCCGCATCGATTACCGTCAGGCGGCCCTTGCGGATGAACGCTTTCATCATATGCGACAGTGGAAACATGCGGTGCCTCGTTTCTCGTTCCGCCTATTGCATGTCTCCTTAAATCGACCTCGGTTTAAGGACAAAGACATGCAGCAATTCAAAGAGCTACAGCGACCTTTGCGCGTCTGGTAAGACGCCCGGCGCTGTAGAACGGCGGCATCCTAGCGCCAGGGCCAGGATAAATCGCGCTCAAGTTCATGGCGGAGGCAGATGGGGACGCTTGGGGAGGCGCAGCCTTCGTTTCGAACTCGTCCGCCTCATCCGCCTGCCGATACCTTCTCCTCGCCGGCGGGGAGAAGGTCTGGCGGCATCGGCTTCCTTGCTCAAGCAGCCAGTGCGGGACTCTCGTCCCCCCTCCCCGCATGCGGAAAGAGGTTGGTGTTAAGTGAGGAGCAACCCGAGTGACCGGATAGCTGGGTGCGGCCCTCAGTCCTTGGCGCGCTCGACGTAGGAACCGTCTTCCGTCGCGATAACGACGCGGGTGCCCGCCTGGATGTGAGGCGGCACCGAAGTGCGGACGCCATTCGACAGAACGGCCGGCTTATAGGAGGATGATGCCGTCTGCCCCTTGACCACCGGTTCGGTCTCGGTGATCTCGAGGATGACATGGCGCGGCAGGTCGATGGCGATCGCCACGCCTTCGTGGATCGACAGCATCACGGCCATGCCTTCCTGGAGATAGGCCTTCTGGTCGCCGATATCGTCGGCCGACATCACGAGCTGGTCGTAGGTTTCCGGGTTCATGAAGTGGAAGCCTTCGGCATCCTCGTACAGGAAGGTGTGCTCGCGGTCCTCGACGAAGGCGCGCTCGACCTGCTCGGTCGTGCGGTAGCGTTCCGAGACCTTCACACCATCGGAAATGCGACGCATGTCGACCTGCGTGACAGGCGTGCCTTTACCCGGGTGGAAGTTCTGCGCCGTGAGCACGACATAAAGCTTGCCGTCGACATCGAGGACGTTGCCCTTGCGGACAGAAGAAGCGATGACCTTGACCATTAGTCTTCCTTGTAACAGAGGTACGCGGCACGAGCGGGCCTGAATACCGGCCCATGAGGACGCGAGAATGGAGTTCGCGCCGCCACTACCCTAATTTCGCGCGGAATGCCAGCCTAAGCCGGCATCTCGCCCGCAAGAATGCTTGGATCGGACCGATCATGCCGCATGCTTCTCCCTGGTGGACTCCGGATGTCCATGCCGATCGGCGCCCATTCCTGATCGGGCGCAACCGCATACAGGCGGCGCTGCGCCGCTTTTTCGAAGAGCGCGGTTTCATCGAGGTCGACACGGCGGCGCTGCAGGTGTCACCCGGCAATGAAGCGCATCTGCATGCCTTCGCAACCGAGGCGATCGGTGATGATGGCTCGGTCCAGCGGCTCTATCTGCACACATCGCCGGAATTCGCTTGTAAGAAACTGCTCGCGGCCGGCGAGAAGCGCATCGCCTGCTTTGCGCATGTCTACCGCAACCGCGAGCGTGGGCCGCTGCACCACCCCGAATTCACCATGCTCGAATGGTATCGTGCCGGAGAGGGTTACGAGACGCTGATGGGCGACTGCGCCGAGATTCTCGCGCTCGCCGCCGAGACGGCGGGCACACGCACCCTCGCCTATCAGGGCCGTGAATGCAATCCGGCCCTCGAACCGGAGCGGCTTTCGCTGGCCGAAGCCTTCGAGCGCCATGCCGGCATCGACCTGCTTGCATCCATAGCCAGGGACGGCTCGACCGATCGGGACCGGCTGGCCACGGCCATGCGCTGTGCGGGCTTACGCGTGGCCGAGGACGACACCTGGGCGGATCTTTTCAGCCGCGTGCTCGTCGAAAAGATCGAGCCTGAGCTCGGCCTCGGCCGGCCGACCATCCTCGACGAATATCCGGTCGCGGAAGCTGCCTTGGCAAGGCCCACAGCACACGACAAGCGGGTCGCCGAGCGTTTCGAGCTTTACGCCTGCGGGGTCGAGCTGGCGAACGCCTTCGGCGAGCTGACCGATGCCGCCGAACAGCGCCGCCGCTTCCAGCAGGAGATGGCCGAGAAGGCCCGAGTCTATGGAGAAACTTACCCGCTCGACGAGGACTTTCTCGCAGCACTCGCGATCATGCCGGAAGCAAGCGGCATCGCGCTCGGATTCGATCGTCTGGTGATGCTGGCGACCGGGGCATCGCGCATCGATCAGGTGCTCTGGGCGCCGGTCGGGGAGGCCGGCGCATGAGCATAGGGCGCCCGATCAGGACAGCGCGCGAGCTCGCGGATGCCGGGCTCATCGACGCCGCAGCAGAGGAAGCGATCTCCCACGTCGCCTCCCGTTATGCGGTCGCGATCACTCCGACGGTCGCAAACCTCATCGACCGCGGCTATCCGGACGATCCGATCGCAAGGCAGTTCGTGCCCGATCCTGCCGAACTGACGCTTGCCCCGGAAGAGCGGGCCGACCCGATCGGTGACGACAGCCATAGTCCCGTTGCGGGCATCGTCCACCGCTACCCGGATCGCGTGCTGCTGAAAGCCGTGCATATCTGCCCCGTCTATTGCCGCTTCTGCTTCCGCCGCGAGATGGTGGGGCCGCAAGGGTTCGGCACGCTGACAACGGCGGAACTCGACGCGGCCACCGCCTATATCGCCGCGCATTCCGAAATCTGGGAAGTGATCCTCACCGGCGGCGATCCGCTCGTGCTATCGCCCCGGCGCCTCGGCGAAATCCTGGAGCGGCTACAGCCCATCGATCACGTGAAGGTCGTGCGCTTCCACACGCGCGTGCCGGTCGTCGAACCGGAGCGGATCGATGCGGATCTCGTCGCGGCGCTCAAGGCGAGCGGTAAGACGACCTATGTCGCGCTCCACGCCAACCACCCGCGGGAGCTGACGGCCGAAGCACGCGCCGCGGCGGCGCGGCTGATCGACGCCGGCATCGTCATGGTCAGCCAATCGGTGCTGCTCAGGGGCGTCAACGACGATCCGGCCGTGCTTGCGGAGCTGATGCGCGCCTTTGTCGAAGCGCGGATCAAGCCCTATTACCTGCATCATCCGGACCTCGCCCCAGGCACCAGCCATTTTCGCCTTTCGATCGAGGAGGGCCAGGCGCTCGCCGCTTCCCTTCGCGGCCGCGTTTCCGGCCTTTGCCAGCCGACCTATATTCTCGACATCCCTGGCGGCCACGGCAAGGCCGTCGTCAGTGCCAATGCGATTTCGGCCGAGGCCGGCGGCTGCTACACGATCACCGATTTCCGCGGCAATGCGCATTCCTACCCGCCGAAAGGGCAATAAAGAACAAGGGCCGCCGGCATGCCGGCGACCCAGCTCAACTGTCGATGCAGCGAATCAATCAACCCTGCTTGATCGGCGCAATCGAGATTTCGACGCGGCGGTTCTGGGCGCGGCCCGCCTCGCTGGCGTTCGATGCGACCGGTCGCTCCATGCCGTAGCCCATGGTCGAGATGCGCCGCTGGTCGATGCCGCGGCCGGCGAGATAATTGGCGACCGAGGCGGCTCGGCGTTCGGAGAGGCCCTGGTTGTAGGAAGCACTGCCGGTCGAATCGGTATGACCATCGACATCGATCAGCGTCTTGTTGAACTTGCGCAGCACGATCGCGACCGAATCGAGCGTCGAGTAGAAGTCCGGGATCACCTGGTCGCGATCGGTCGCGAAGGTGATGTTGGACGGCATGTTAAGGATGATGCGGTCGCCGGCGCGCGTCACCGAGACGCCGGTGCCCTGGAGCTGGGCGCGCAGCTCCGCTTCCTGCTGGTCCATGTAGTTGCCGATGAGGCCGCCGCCGAGCGCGCCGATGCCGGCGCCGACGAGCGCGGCGTCACGGCGGCCGGCGGCGCTGCCGCCGACCAGCAGACCGGTCGCCGCGCCAAGGCCTGCGCCGATCAGCGCGCCGCCGGCCGTGTTCGACATCTTCTGTTCGCCCGTGTAGGGATCGGTGGTTGTGCATCCGGAAAGATAGATGGCGGCAACAGCCAGAATGGCGCATTTCTTGATCATCGAATCACGGGTCCCCATTGGTGCTGGGCTGCTTCATACCATGGATTGCGGCAGGAAGATGAAGCAGCGGTCGCTTTCCACAGGGGGCGGACCGAGAGATAACTGCACGCGCCGCTTTCGTCACATTGCTGTCCAGAGCGACGGCTAACCGCCCTTGACTGCGGTTCTCATTAGGACGCGCGGCTCGGTCTGGTGCGGAGAGCGGAGTCGCATTCGGCACCAGGATAGATTACTGAAGGTAAGTTGAGACGCGGCGCTCCTTGCATGGGCGGAAGTTGCAGGCGGACCAGCGCGAATGGAGAAGGGGCAGACATGACGATCGAGTTTGGCGATACGGAACGCAGTCTCAGCGGCACGCTCACCGGCATGATCGCTTCGATCCGCGGCGACACGATCACCCTGCGCCAGCTGATGGTTGAAATCGGCGAGCAGGGATTCCTGCTTCTTTGCGCGCTGCTGACGCTGCCGTTCCTGATCCCGGTGTCGATACCCGGGGTGAGCACCGTCTTCGGTGCAGCTATCATTCTCATCTCGCTGGCGATCACGTTGAACCGTCTCCCCTGGTTGCCTCGGCGCATTCTCGACCGGCAGATCGAGACAGAGAAACTCGTGCCGACACTCAGGAAAGGAGCGGAACTCGTCTCGAAGCTCGACCGCTTCGTGCGGCCCCGCCTGCATGGGCTGACGCAGGGCGCGTTGATGAACCGCTTCAACGGCCTGATGATCATGGCGGGTGGCGTACTGCTGATGTTTCCGCTCGGGCTGATCCCGTTGTCGAATACGCTGCCGGCGATCGCCATCCTGCTCCTGTCGCTCGGAATCATCCAGCGGGACGGACTGATGGTGGCCGCGGGCTATCTCTTTCTCGTCGCGACCACGATCTATTTCACCATTCTTGCCTATGCTGCATTTGCGGCCGGCCAGGGACTTTCGACCTTCTTCATCTCCTGAGGCGTCAGGCCACAAGCGAATCGAGGCGCTTGTAGCTGCCGAAATCGGTACGGATATTGAGCCGCCCCATCATCGCTTCCCGGTCGAGGCGCAGTTCCCCGTCCAGTCGAGCCAGAGCAGCGGCGACCCGAGGCGCGACCTCCTCGCTCGCAAACTCGATCATCGTGACGAAGTTGAACACGCCTGGACCGGAGTTCTGTTCCAGGATCCAGTCGCGTACATAACCGTCCTGGCCTCGGACGACGGCAAAGGTCTTCGCCACGAGGTCGAGGAACTCGTCTCGCGCTTCCGGCGGCACTGCGAATTTGTTAACACGGTACAGGGGCTGCGACACGGCCTGCTCAATCCCACTCATCGACTTCTCCTCTGAAAACGCGACCGCCGCCGCGGCGGCCACACAAGCGGGATCATTGGTACGACCTCAACTATGGTTGAGGTCAACAGCCGATCGGAGAAAAATTAGCGGGCGATGCCCTTGAGCACATTGGCGACGTTCGCGCCGATCTCCGGCACGCCATAGCCGCCCTCCATACAGACGACGATCGGCAGGCCCATCGCCTCCAAGCGCTGGCCCATGCGGAGATAATCCTCCGACTTCAGCTTGAAGAAGCTGATCGGATCGCGCTCGAAGGTGTCGACGCCGAGCGAGAGAACGAGGGCTTCCGTGCCGAAGCGGGCGATGCGTGAGAGTGCGTCGTCCATCGCCGCGCTCCAGGTCTCGAAGGTCGTGCCGCGCGGCAGGGGGTAATTCTTCGTCGAGCCAAGCCCGACGCCTGTCCCCTCCTCATCGGCGAAACCGAGGAAATGTGGGAAAGCATCGGCGGGATCGCCGTGCAGCGAAGCAAAAAAAACGTCGCCGCGTTCGTAGAAGATATCCTGCGTGCCATTGCCGTGGTGGAAGTCGACGTCGAGGACGGCGACCCTCGCCGCGCCAAGATCGCGAAGGCGCTGGGCCGCGCAGGCTGCGTTGTTGATGAAGGAATAGCCGCCGAAGAGGTCGATCGCGGCGTGATGGCCGGGCGGACGGCAAAGCGCGAAGGCGGCAGAATTGCCGGCTGCGACATGCTCCGCCGCCGAGATCGCGCAATCCATCGCGGCGCGCGCAGCGGCGAAGGTGCCAGCTGTGATCGCCGTTTCGGCTGCGAAGGCATAATAGCCGAGCGCACCGTCGATATCCCTCGGCGGATGCTGGCGCATTCGTCGCGCCGGGAAACAGGCCGGAATCGCCTCTCCCCGATACCCGTCAGCCACCCAGCGGTCCCAGGCGGTCTCGAGGAATTCGAGATAGTCCGCCGAATGGAGTTTCAGTGCCGTTTCCATGCCATGGCGCTGGGGCGCGACGATATCGGAAAAGCCGGCTTCCTGGACGGCCGCGAGGATCCACTCGGCCCGAAACGGCGCCTCAAAGGGCGGAACGAGTTCGCCGCCATGCAGCTCGGTGCGGGCGTTTCTGAGCTTGTGGTCTTGGGAATAGAAAACGCGCATGTCGGTGTCCTGATTCGAGGGAAGCGAGTGAAGTTTACTTTACTCAGTGGATTTCGGTCGCGGGACGCCCCTCATCCGCCTGCCGCCACCTCCCCGCAAGCCGGGCGAAGGGAATCGCGGCTGCGAATGAGGGGGCAATCTCCACTAAGCCGACAGATGCTTGTAGAAGAACGTCGTCGCACAATAGCGGCCGTCAGGCATCAGCGCATAATCGGGAACGACGCCCGCCCGCATCCAGCCGAAGCGCTCGTAGATGGCCTCGGCCGGCTCGCCGGTGGCGGTGTCGAGCACCAACACACGCCGCCCCCTTTTCACCGCTTCGGCCTCCGCTTGCTCCATCAGCCGGCGCGCTAGGCCGAGGCCGCGCGCCTGTCGATGCACCAGCAGCTTCTTGATATCGGCGCGATGCGGCTGGTTCGGCATCGTCGCGAGGCCGAGCTGGACCGTGCCTACCGCGCGCCCGTCCACTTCGGCGACGATCAAAACAATCTCGCTTCGGTCAACCGCTGCCGCAACGCCTTCCCAGAAGGGTCGTGCATCCTGCGGCGCGAAAGGTTGCATGAAGCCGACGGATGCTCCGCCCTCGACGCAATCGGCAAGCACTTCGGCGAGCGCCGGCAGCGCGGCGCGCGCCTCTTCTTCGGTAAGGACGCGTATGGTTACGTCAGGCATAGTTTACACCTTGGTGCGGCAGAGGATGACGGCGTAATGCGCCGGTTCGTCATAAGGGTTGTGAAAGACATGGGCTTCTTCGAGCCCCATGAAGAGGCAGTCGCCCGCCTCGAGCACCTGCGGTCCGCTCTCCATCGTCAGTTCCAATCGTCCGGAGAAGAGCCAGAGGTGCTGGGTGATGCCGCGGTCGGCCGGCTGGCGCTCGAAGACGACGCGGGCGCGCGGCGGAAATTCGACCTCGACGATGTCGACCGGCGAACCGAGGCCTTCCGGCGAAACCGATCGCCGCAAATAACCGCTTTCCGGGTCGCGCCACAGCCGCTGCTCCGCGCGCCGCGCAATCGGCGAGGCGTTCTCGCTTGTCGAGGCGAAGAGCGCCGAGAGCGTCGTGCCGAGCGCGCTGCAGAGCTTGGCCAGCAACTGCGCCGTAGGACTAGCCTCTCCGCGCTCGACGCGCGAGATCATGGCGCGACTCACGCCGGAGCGCGCGGCCAAGTCGTCCAGCGTCAGCGCCTGCTCAATGCGCAGTTCGCGTACCCGCTCACCGATCGATCGTTCAAGGGAAACCACTGCCTGTTCCATTATCAGAGATTGCATTTCTCTTATAGTGGAGTCAAGCCGCCGCAAAATAAATTCCGGCCATGCCGCTCAAGCGACAATGCGACGTTTCCACCCGCGCTAGGGTGACCCCGTGGCCGCAGGAGGACAGGCGCATGGAAAGGGACCCTTCGTCGCTCTGGTCGATTGCCAGCATCGTCGCCTCGATGACGGCCGTTGCGATCGGCAATGGGATGATGCTCGCCTATGTCCCCTTCGTGCTGACGCGCTCGGCGGCCCCGGACTGGGTGGCCGGCGCGGCGGTAACGGCAATCGCCTTCGGCGGTCTCATCGGCTGCGTTATGGCAGGCCCACTCATTCGCCGCGTCGGTCATGCGCGGGCTTTCTCCTGTTCGATGGCGCTCGTCATCCTCGCCGCGGTGTTGATCAGCCTTGGCGTCAACCCGTTTCTCTGGGTCTTGGCCCGCGCGTTATACGGCGCTGCCGCCAATACCAACTTCATCATCACCCAGAGCTGGCTCAACCATGCGAGCGACAACCATTGGCGCGGCAAGGCCATGGCGCTCTTCTACATGGCCTATGTGATAGGCCTCGGGGCTGGCGCCTGGCTTTTCGGCCAGGTCCCCGCCGAGGGCAACATCGCGCCGATCGTGACGATCTTCTTCACGGCGATCGCGATCCTGCCGATCGGGCTCACCCGCCTGCCGACGCCCCCCGCTCCCGCCAAGGCCAGCATCGACATCGCGATGGCCTGGCGCAATTCCCCGGTGGCCTTCATCGGCGTGCTCGCTTCCGGCGGGCTCTCGATGCTGGTCCAGGGCTTCACGCCGATCTATGCCGCCGCCAATGCGGTCAGCCAGGAGAGTGTTGCGACACTGATGTTCGTCATGCAATTCGGGTTGATCCTCATTCAATACCCGATGGGGGCGCTTTCCGACCGCATCGATCGTCGCCTCGTGCTCGTCGCCACCTGCGCACTCATCGTCGCGGCGGGCCTTGCGGCACTTGTCGTCTCCTTCGGCAGTTTTCTCCTGTTGATATTCGTCTTTGCGATCTTTGCCGGCGCGGTAGAAACCGTTTATTCGATCGCCAATGCCCACGCCAACGACCGCACGGATCCCGAAGATTTCGTGCCGCTTGCCAGCACCATGCTGGTGGCCTGGTCGGCGGCGGCGACGGTCGTGCCGATGCTCGTGACCATGCTGACGCCCGTCTTTGGCGTGCATCTGTTCATCCATGCGACGAACGTGGTGGCTGTCCTCTACGCAGTCTTCGTGCTGGTCCGCCTCCGCATGCGGGAGCGGGTGCCGCCGCAGCTCTGCGAGACCTTCGAGATCAGGAGTGCGCAGGTGCCGAATGCACGTGCCTTCGCCGAGGCCGAAGCCGAAGCCGGAATGGCCGCGCCACACCGGGATTTATAGTGAACGAAGCCTTCATTTCCCGCTTTGCGCCGCCTGATCGCGCTGCTATATGCGGCGCCATGAGCACACCATCTTCCAAGACGCCCCTGTCGCACATCCGCAACTTCTCGATCGTGGCCCATATCGACCACGGCAAATCGACGCTCGCCGACCGGCTGATCCAGCTCACCGGCGGCCTTGCCGAACGCGAGATGTCCGAGCAGGTCCTGGACAGCATGGACATCGAGCGCGAGCGCGGCATCACCATCAAGGCGCAGACGGTGCGGCTGCACTACAAGGCGAATGACGGCGACACCTACGTGCTGAACCTCATCGACACGCCCGGCCATGTCGACTTCGCCTATGAGGTCTCGCGCTCTCTATCTGCCTGCGAGGGCTCGCTCCTCGTCGTCGACGCCAGCCAGGGCGTGGAAGCCCAGACGCTCGCAAACGTCTACCAGGCGATCGACAACAACCACGAACTCGTGACCGTGCTCAACAAGATCGACCTGCCGGCCGCGGAGCCGGAAAGGATCAAGGAACAGATCGAAGAGGTGATCGGCATCGACGCCTCCGACGCGGTGCTGATCTCGGCGAAGACCGGCCTTGGCATTCCCGACGTGCTCGAGGCGATCGTACACAAGCTGCCGGCGCCGAAGAGCCCCGGCGGAGAAAAGGCGCCCCTGAAAGCACTGCTCGTCGACAGCTGGTACGACACCTATCTCGGCGTCATGGTTCTGGTGCGCATCATCGACGGCGTCCTGACCAAGGGCCAGACCATCCGCATGATGGGCACCGGCGCCAAGTACACGATCGAGCGCGTCGGCGTGCTGACGCCAAAGATGGTGTCGATGGATTCGCTCGGACCGGGCGAGATCGGCTTTATTACCGCCTCGATCAAGGAAGTGGCCGACACCCGCGTCGGCGACACGATCACCGACGACAAGCGGCCGACGGCGGAAGCCCTCCCCGGCTTCAAGCCGGCCCAGCCGGTGGTCTTCTGCGGCCTTTTCCCGGTCGATGCGGCCGACTTCGAGGAGCTGCGCAGCGCCATGGGCAAGCTGCGCTTGAATGATGCCTCGTTCTCCTTCGAGATGGAATCTTCCGCAGCACTCGGCTTCGGCTTCCGCTGCGGCTTTCTTGGACTCCTGCATCTCGAAATCATTCAGGAACGGCTGTCGCGGGAATTCGACCTCGACCTGATCGCGACCGCCCCTTCGGTGGTCTACCAGCTGACCATGACCGACGGCACCGAGAAGGAGCTGCACAACCCGGCCGACATGCCGGACGTCGTCAAGATCGCCGAATTCCGCGAGCCCTGGATCCGCGCAACGATCATGACGCCGGACGAATATCTCGGCGGCATCCTCAAGCTCTGCCAGGACCGGCGCGGCATCCAGACGGAGCTGACCTATGTCGGCAACCGCGCGATGCTGACCTACGATCTGCCGCTCAATGAAGTGGTTTTCGATTTCTACGACAGGCTGAAGTCGATCTCCAAGGGCTATGCCTCCTTCGACTACCACCTCTCCGACTATCGCGAGAGCGACCTCGTCAAGATGTCGATCCTCGTCAATGCCGAGCCGGTCGACGCGCTGTCGATGCTGGTGCACCGCTCGGCGGCGGAAAAGCGCGGCCGCGCCATGTGCGAGAAGCTGAAGGACCTGATCCCGCAGCACATGTTCCAGATCCCGATCCAGGCGGCGATCGGCGGCCGCATCATCGCCCGCGAGACGGTCAGGGCGCTGCGCAAGGACGTAACTGCCAAATGTTATGGCGGCGACGCCACCCGCAAACGCAAGCTTCTGGAAAAGCAGAAGGAAGGCAAGAAGCGGATGCGCCAGTTCGGCAAGGTGGAAATCCCGCAGGAGGCGTTTATTGCGGCGTTGAAGATGGGCGACGAGTGATTCGTCATCACTCGTCGGATCAGTACGACGAGATTGTCGCCGCCACGGGGCTTCGCCTTTCAAGGTTGCTGATACGGCCTGTCATTCCACCAAGTACCGTTTCGAAATCCGGTCGACGCAACGCCCATCCTTGAGCGGAACGGCCTCGTCGATCTTGTAGTCGATGAAGCCCATCTTGCTGTAGTAGGCCAGGCCGCCGACATTATCCGCGCGGATTGTGGCATTGATGGCCACGAAGCCCGCATCACGAGCCTGTGCCCTCGTGGCTGCGAACAGCGCCGAGCCGGCTCCAGGAACCTTCTGGTGCGGGCGAGCAAAGGTGCCGACATCCACCCAGCCATCGGGCAAACCCTCGCAGCGCTCCAGCGCCTGGAAAGCACAGGGCCGGCCAGCGCCGTCCTCCACGACGAAGCAACTGACGAAACCCGGACCCGCTAAAAAATGAGAGGCGAATCGTTCGTCCGTGAATGGTGTTTCATGAGCCGTGGTGCCACCGATCCGGATGATCTCGTTGAGAAAGTCGCGAAGCGCCGGCACGTCTGCCGTGCGCGCCTGGCGAACCTTGATTGCCGTCACGGCATTAGTCATCGGAAGTCCCCATTTTGTGGCGCCAGCCGATGCCGGCCGGTTCCCTCGTCGTCACGGCCGCGTCTTTGCCTTGCCCCGCGCCGCGTCGAGCCGTTCCAGGCTCTCCTTCGGCCATTCCGCCTTGACGTCGTAATAGGCCTCGAAAACCCGCGCGCCCGGCGGAAGCGGCACCCAATCAAGCTTCGAGCGGGTGTAGATGTGCACGTCGGGTGCGAATCCCGACGGCCGGTCGAGCGTCGCCAGCCGCAGGAAGGAGAGCCATTTGCGCCGGCCGTAGTCGCTCCAGAGCGGCGACTGGCAGTCGGCGCAGCGGTAGACGTCATGCGGGCGGCCGCTGTCGGTCGAAAGCGTCACCATCACGGGGTCGCCCTGGCGAAGCTCGATATTCTCCGCCTCGACGATGCCGTTGATCACGAATGCGCTGCCGAGCTGGCGCTGGCAGTCGGTACAATGGCAGCAATGGACGAACATCGGCCGCCGCTTCAGCCGATAGCGGATGTGGCCGCAGAAGCAGCCACCTTCGATCGGTTCATGCATGGTCCACCTCCGGTAACCGAGAGAAGACCACGGGCGGCGCCGGCTTTCAAGAGCGGCAGGGAGCCGGCACACGGCCGAAGCGGGATGCTACCGAGGCGGAAGGTTCAGAACTGCCGGCCGAGCTTGGCGTCGATGGATTGGCCGTTGGCGCCGCGGATCGCGAAGAAGAAGGTCACTGCCGCCCAAAGGATCGATTTTTCGGCGCCGCCGAGGCCCTCGCCCTGGACGATGCCATGGAAGTAGACCGTAACGAGCAGGACGATCGTGGCGGCAAAGGCGGCGGGCCGCGTCAGGAAGCCGATGGCGATGAAGATGCCGCCGAAGAATTCGGTGGCGGCCAGCAGCGGCGACCAGAAGACACCCGGATAGAAGCCGAGCCCCTCCACCATGCCGACGGTGCCGAACGGATCGAGGATCTTGCCGTAGCCGTGGGTGACCAGCAGTACACCTGCCAAAACACGCAGCAGCGTTTCGGCAAAGGTGTCGAGTGGCAGGTAGATCTTTTCAAGCACCGGCAGGATTGCCCGTGGGCGGCTGTTCGTATGAATTGTATCGGTCATGATTCCTCTCGCAGAGTGTTGCAATGCCCCAGTCTCTCGCCGCGGCCCCATCGAAATACAAGGGGCGTCCGATAAAATCATGACAAGCTGAGTTGACAATTATGTGAGGCACCGGTGGAACCCCGTTGTTCCCGTCCGACCGCGGGGCTATGGTGGCCGAAAAACCGGGGCCTTTCCGATGAATGCCAAGCCGCGCGTCACCATCCTCTATTGTACCCAGTGCAACTGGCTGCTGCGCGCTGGCTGGATGGCGCAGGAGCTGCTCTCGACCTTTGCCGACACGCTCGGTGAAGTGGCGCTGATTCCCGGCACCGGCGGCAACTTCGAGATCCACGTCGATGACAGACTGGTCTGGGAGCGCAAGCGCGACGGCGGTTTTCCCGGTCCGAAGGAATTGAAGCAGCGGATCCGCGACGTGATCGAGCCCGAACGCGATCTCGGGCACGTCGACAGGAGTTGAGGTCCCTTGACTTCGGCACTCTCGCCGAAGTCGCCGCCGCCTTTCACCAACCCTGCTTTCTAGCCGCGGCGTTTTCGGCAGGGAGCGCTCCCTCAGCTATGGGCAAAAATGTCGGTCTCTTCCCAGCCGAGCAGGTCGAGCTTGGCACGCGTCGGGAGGAAGGCAAAACAGGCTTCGGCATGCTCCATGCGGCCGTCTCGCAGCAGGCGTTCAGTCAGCTTGTCGCGTAGTCCATGCAGATGGAGCACGTCGGAGGCCGCATATTCGAGCTGCGCCGGCGACAGGATATCGGCTGCCCAGTCGGAGGACTGCTGCTGCTTGGAAATGTCGATGTCGAGCAACTCCTTGAGATTGTCCTTGAGACCGTGGCGGTCCGTATAGGTGCGGGTGAGCCTCGAGGCGATCTTGGTGCAGAAGACGGGCGCCGCAGTGACACCGAAGGTATGGAACAGCACGGCGATGTCGAAGCGGCCGAAATGGAAAATTTTCTGGCGCATCGGATCGACGAGCATCGCCACAAGGTTCGGCGCTTCCTTCTGACCCGCGGTGATGCGGATCACATCGGCGCTGCCGTCGCCCGGCGAAAGCTGCACCACGCATAGCCGGTCGCGGCGGGGAACGAGGCCCAGCGTTTCCGTGTCGATGGCGATCGCGCCCGTGTAGCGGGCGGCATCCGCCGCGGAAATGTCGCCTTCGTGGAACCTTATTGTATTTGCCATCGAAAATCCCCAAATGACTTCAACGTCGCAGGCCTATAGCGCAAGTTGGGCGGCGGCGATACCTCCCGCTCGCGCCGGCGCCCGATCCGCCGCCCTGCCCGAAAAGTCCGCAAGCATGACCTGGTTTCGTTCCCAATCGACGCTTCCTCTCGCGGCCCTGCTTCTCGGCCTCTCAACCCAAGCCGTGCTGGCGGACGGAACGGCGCTGCGGCTCGCGCAGGCCTTTCGCGATCTTCCCGGCGTGCAGCCGCTGGACCGGCTCGAGGAGGGTGACAATCTCGTCTGCAAACAGGTTTTCGTCGATCGCTACGGACCGTTCGAGCCCTCCAGCGGCAGGTCGCGTTACGAGACCATCTATCGCTGCCGCAAGGGCGACGGCCCGGTCTTCCAGAGCGGCCGACTGCCGCCGTCGCTGGAGCGGCAGAAGCGTGGCCTCAACTATTGAAAGCGGAGCCGCCTTGGCAAGCATCTCCCGCTCCTGTTTAGATGGCGGTTCGCGCCGGAGCGGATAAAGCGCGTACAGGGAGGACACCATGACCGAGACGAAGCGGCCGCTCATCATCAGCGCGCCCGAACCCCGTAGGCTCGACCTGATCTTCACGCCAGAGGCTCTCGAGAGCCTGCATTCACGCTACCGCCTCATCGAGGCCGATTCAGCCAACATTGCCGGCGTCGGCGACGAAGGGCTCGGCGAGGCCCGCTACATCGTCGGCCAGCCGCCGCTGGACGAGGAAGTGCTCGCCCGAATGCCGCAATTACGCGCAATTCTCAACGTCGAAAGCAATCTCCTGAACAATATGCCCTACGAGGTGCTGTTCCGGCGTGGTATCCATGTGGTCACGACCGGGCAGGTCTTTGCGGAGCCGGTCGCGGAAATGGGCCTCGCGATGGCGCTCAATCTTGCCCGCGGCATCGTCGATGCCGATCTCGATTTCCGCGACGGCCGCGAGCTCTGGGGCGGCGAGGGCAACCGCACTGCCAGGCTCCTTTCCGGGTCCGAGATCGGCATCATCGGCTTCGGCGACCTCGGGCGTGCCTTGAACCGCGTGCTCTCCGGCTTCCGCGCCAGGATCCGCGCCTATGATCCCTGGCTCCCCGCCTCCATACTTCGCGACAACGGGGTCGAGCCTGCTTCGCTCGATAACGTGCTCACGCACAGCGACTTCGTCTTCGTGGTCGCAGCGGTGACGAGCGAGAACGAGGGCTTTCTTGGCGCCGATGCCTTCGCGAAAATGCGCCCCGGGGCCGCCTTCATCCTCTTGAGCCGCGCCGGCGTCGTTGATTTCGATGCGCTCGTCGCGGCGGTCGAGCGCGGCCATATCCTGGCCGCAAGCGACGCCTTTCCAGAGGAGCCGATGCCGCTCGATCATCCGGTCCGCCGCCTTCCAGGTTTCCTGCGCTCGGCGCACCGAGCCGGCGCGCTCGACGTCGCCTTCAAGAAGATGGGCGACATGGTGCTCGAAGACATGGAATTGATGGACCGCGACCTGCCGCCGATGCGCTGCAAGCGGGCGGAGCGCGAAACGGTCAAGCGGATGCGATCGCGGCCGGTCACCATCAATTGACGGCCCTCAGGCAATAGGCGAACGCGGTTCTCCGTGGCAATCGCGTAAGCGCGCCGAGCAGGTTGTGGCGACGCCCATACACGCAAAAAAACCGGAGATCCGGCCTTTGCGTGATCATGATCGTTGACGATCTCAATGGGAAATGGTGCCCAGAAGAGGACTCGAACCTCCACGCCTCGCGGCACAGGTACCTGAAACCTGCGCGTCTACCAATTCCGCCATCTGGGCGACGGACCGGCATGTAAAAGGCGCGGCCCAAAGTGTCAACAGGCATTTCGAAGTTTTCGTGCCTTGAGGAGAAAAAGCACGCCGATTGTCCCGGCTGCGGCACGCCACCGCTCCACCACTCGACGAGCTCTCCCAACGCAGCGATAGGCAAGAAATTCAGTGACATCGCCGCGCAACAGGCGCATCCTTGCCGAAGGTGACCGGCGCGGAAATCCGGTGACGCAGACGCGCGCCCGGTCGTCAGGCCTAAACCCATGAAAACAGACACTTCAGAGGGGACAGAACCGGAAAGCTCGACTTTCGGAAAGTGAGGACAAGATGACGGGATTTCGCAATTTCGTTCTGAGCTGCGCACTGGCGGCCGCCTCCATGATTCCCCCTGTGGCGCCTGTTCAGGCCATGCCGCGTCCGGCGCTCGATATAGAGATCAAGGCACCCGGCGACATCCAGTCTGCGAACCATCGCGGCTGGCGCCGAGGCTATTACAACGGCTGGGGGCACGGCTATTATCCGCGGTATGGACATCGCTACCACGGGTCCGGGATCGGCATCTATTTCGGACCGAGCCTTGGTTATTTCCCGAGGCGCCATTTTTATGGGAACCGCTACTATTACGGGCCCCGCTACTATGGCCCCGGCTATTACCCCTACCGGCACTACGGGGGGTACTACCCCGACTATTATGGTCATCGATATTACCGGCCGGGCCATTTTGGGTTCTACATCCAACGGGGCTGGTAAGGGATGATGCGAACGAGGCGCGGCGGCTTCCGCCGGGCCTCCTTGCTTTCTTCAACTGCGATGCGGGGAGCAGTCCCTCACGCGGAAGGGAAGGTTATCGTTTCCTGACGATGCCCAGGCGCGCCATGACTTCCTTCGGAATGCCGTAGCGGCGCACCGCATCGCGGCTGTCCCGTAGGCCGCAGATTTCGCGCTGGATCAGAAACGCCCAGACAACATCGGCCGCCTCGTCGAGAAGCCGCTGACGCTCGGCCGGCTCGCCGCAGCCGCGGTCGAAGGCGTTGAGGGCAGCGATCGCCTTCTCGACCTTGAGGCCGTGGCGACCCAAGGCGTCGGCGCGCTCCGCCATCAACTCGTATTCGAGGACATTCACGCCGTTTGCAGCGAGATCGAAGCGCCGCAGCGATTGTGGAGGACGAAAAGTCATCGGCGGCTCCATCGGCAAGATAGGGCAGAATGGACCGGCAAATGCTGTCGTGCAAGTGGCCGCGCCATGGTTAAGAATACATAAACTTCCCTGCACTATTATCGACGATCATGCCCTGTGCCCGCGCAATAGAAGCGGGTCAGGCTCCTCGGCCGCTCGCGCATGAGGCGCCCCTCCAGCAGCAGGTAATTTCGGCAGCAAGCGCTGAGAATGACCAGTGCCGCAGCGATTTGGAGTTCAGGATGCTGATGCCTATCGCGATGATCAGGAAAGCTGGCGCTCCCAGGGACGATGCTGTCCAGAGCGTCGGTCGCGCGCTGCCGCCTTCTGGCCCGCGCTCAGAGGCGATCCGGAGGCTCCTTGACGCTCTCGGCCGCCACGTCTCCGGCAAAGAGATCCTTTCACGGGACGCGCTGGTGAAGCTCGTCGAGAACCTCGCCCGAACCCTCAAATACCCACCCGTGCCGCATGAGAGTGAACGCGCCGTCGCCCGGCGCTTGATCGACGCACTCAAGGCGCTACCCATGCCGGAACGGGTGCTTGCCGCCAAACAGATCGGCGCGAGGGAACCCGCGCACCGAGCCATAGCTCTGTTGGACCGCGTGGCAGGCCGCAATCCCAACGCACCACCACCCACGGATCACCGAGGTACGCGCAACCTGCCACCACAATTCTCTCTTCCGCCCGGGCTTGCAGCCGCAGAGGAGCCGAAGCCGAGGGATGTCGCCCCGTTGCAGGCGATGCTCAAGAAGACCTTTGGGGCGGAAGAGGATGTCGAAGCGGAGCCGGACGACGGACCTTTAGCCGGAGAGCGAGGAAAGACGACAGGGCCAAAACCGCAAGAGACTCCGAACGCAACCGGCCGCAGCACGCGATCCTCCGGTAGCGATCATCTTGCAGTCGTTGGACAACCGCACGACGCCGGGCGAAGCGATCTCCAAGAGCCTCGGACGATTTCGTCGATACTGACTGCGGGCGCCGCCGAAGCGGACATCTCTCATGAGCCGGCGACGAACGCCGGAGACTCGCCGGAGCAGATCCCCGATGATGCGGGGACCGCGCGAGAGGCTGATACGGTTGCCGACGCATCCGATATCGGCGATGCATTTGAATCGGACGGTACCTACGCACCGCCGCGTGCCAGAGGCACGGAGGGCCGGCACCGGGTGCGGGCGCCAATCACAGCCGTAGCCGAACGCCGAGGCACTCTGCCCGACCTGGCCAGGGTGCTCGTCCAAGACGGCCTCGACCTCCATCGGATCACGCCAGTGCACGAGGAGGTCGCCGCGCCTCGGGACGGTGAAGTGAAAGGGCCCGTATCGAACTCCGATCCGACCCACCAGGAGCGGCAGCCCGACACCTTGAGGCCGCGAACTGCGCCGAGAAGCGACCTTCTTCCAGCCGAGCCTCCGTCCGACAATCCTGAAGATCGCGCGGCGCTTGGCAGCACCCTCGTTCTCCGACAGACCGGGTCCGGCGAGGAGCCTTCCATGCGGCAGGCGCTCGCCCTGCTCGTCGGCCTTCCCCGCGAGATCATTCCCGCTGCAATGGTGCCCTACCCGCCGTGCAGGCAGGAAAGCGATGACGTGCGCGACGAGGAGCGCTATCCGCGCGAAGAGCGTGAGGAAGCGGGTGAAGAGGCCGACGGCAAGGGCGAAGGAGAACGCCGCCGGCAGCAGCCCGGGAGCGACGGCAATCTGACCGAGCCGTCGGAGGAAGCGGATGGCTGCGACCCATCCGGGAAGCTCGGTAGACCCGGCTAGAAGCTTCCTCAATCCGCGACGGCGCCGCCATTCGACTAAACGTCAGAGCCAGCCCGACTTCCTGAACCGGTAGTAGAGAAAGGAACACAGCACGGCGATTGTTCCGAGGACCGCGAAATAGCCGTACCTCGTTTCCAGTTCAGGCATGTTTCGAAAGTTCATCCCATAAATGCCTGCGATTGCGGTAGGCACCGCGAGAATCGCGGCCCAAGCGGCCAATTGCCGGGTGATCGTGCCCTGCCGCTGCTGCTCCAGCAGATTACTGGCCTCGAACACCGAAGTGATGACCTCGCGCAGACCGCTGACCATGCCCTCCACACGTCTGACGTGATCGTGCACGTCACGGAAGTAGGGCTTTGCATGCTCGTCAATGCAGGGCAAGTCGAGGTGCACCAGCTTGCCGACCAGTTCGGATGTGGGCCCCAGAATGCGCTGGAACAGGATCACCTGCCGGCGCAGGCGGAAGATGCGGCGGATCTCTTCGCGCTCGAGAAATGCGACCAGCATGTGCTTTTCCATCGACAGCACCTTGTCCTCGATCGTCTGGACGACGGGGAGGTAGCGATCGACGATGAAATCGATGATCGCATGCAGCACATAGTCCGGCCCCTTCTGCAGCAACTGGGGAGAAGCCTCGAGTTGCGCGCGAAGCCCGGTATGAGCCCGTGCCGAGCCTTGTCTGACGGAAATGATGTGATGTCGGCCGACGAACAACGATGTCTGCCCGTAGGCAATTTTGTCGCCCTCGAGGTGCGCGGTCTTGGCGACCACGAACAATTGCTCGCCATAGATGTCCAGCTTGGCTAGCTGGTGCGGATTGAGTGCATCCTCGACGGCAAGCTGGTGGAGTCCATAGGCTTGCTGCAGCGTCGCCATCTCTTCGGCCGCCGGGGCATAAAGGCCTATCCAGGCGAATTCGTTGTCCTTGAATGTAATCGGCGCGGGGGAGAGTGGCAGCTCTTCTGCGCGCTTTCCGTCCCGGTACATGAACGAGGCGACGAGTGGCATGGACTTCCTATCAAATTCCGCGCGAAGGTGATGTGACCAGAGTTTACCGAGGGGATGATGGCGGCGGGCGCCGACATCTATCATCATGGAGTATCCCATTCCAGCCAGCGAATTGCCGCCAACAACAAAGCCCGCGGAGATCGCTCTCCGCGGGCTCGATCAGGTCAAGTGCGACGAGGATTACTCGTTGCTCTGACGGTTCTTGAGGGCCGCACCCAGGATGTCGCCGAGCGAGGCACCCGAGTCGGACGAGCCGAACTGTGCGACGGCTTCCTTCTCTTCCGCGATCTCCAGAGCCTTGATCGACAGCTGGATCTTGCGGTCCTTCTTGGAGAAGTTGGTAACGCGGGCGTCGACGGTCTGGCCGACCGAGAAACGCTCCGGACGCTGTTCGTCGCGGTCGCGCGACAGGTCGGCACGGCGGATGAACGACGTGATGTCCTCGTGATTGACGAGCTTCACTTCGATGCCGCCATCGTTGACGCCGATGACTTCGGCCGAGACGACCGCATTCTTGCGCAGTTCGCCGGAAGCGGCAGCTTCACCGACCGAGTCACGGCCGAGCTGCTTGATGCCGAGCGAGATACGCTCCTTCTCGACGTCCACATCGAGAACGACAGCACGGACGACATCGCCCTTGTTGTATTCCTCGATGACCTGCTCGCCCGGACGATTCCAGTCGAGGTCGGAGAGGTGGACCATGCCGTCGACGTCGCCATCGAGGCCGATGAACAGGCCGAACTCGGTCTTGTTCTTGACTTCGCCTTCGACTTCGGTGCCGGCCGGATGGCTATGCGCGAATGCCTGCCACGGGTTCTCGAGCGTCTGCTTGAGGCCGAGCGAAATGCGGCGCTTGGTCGGGTCGACTTCGAGAACGACCACGTCGACTTCCTGGCTGGTGGACAGGATCTTGCCGGGGTGGACGTTCTTCTTGGTCCAGGACATTTCCGAGATGTGGATCAGGCCTTCGATGCCCGGCTCCAGCTCGACGAAGGCACCGTAGTCGGTGATGTTCGTGACCGTACCAGTGATTTTCTTGCCGACCGGGTACTTCGCGCCGATACCATCCCACGGATCGGACTCGAGCTGCTTCATGCCGAGCGAGATGCGGTGGGTTTCCTGGTTGATGCGAATGATCTGAACCTTGACCTGCTGGCCGATGCTCAGGATCTCCGACGGATGGTTGACGCGGCGCCATGCCATGTCGGTGACGTGCAGCAGGCCGTCGATGCCGCCGAGGTCGACGAACGCACCGTAATCGGTGATGTTCTTGACGACGCCTTCGACAACCTGGCCTTCCTCGAGGTTCTGAACGATTTCAGAACGCTGCTCGGCGCGCGACTCTTCGAGAACCGTGCGGCGCGATACGACGATGTTGCCGCGGCGCTTGTCCATCTTCAGGATTTCGAAGGGCTGCGGGTTGTGCATCAGCGGGGTCACGTCGCGGATCGGACGGATGTCGACCTGCGAACGCGGCAGGAAGGCGACGGCGCCGTCGAGATCGACGGTGAAGCCGCCCTTGACCTGGTTGAAGATGATGCCTTCGACGCGCTCGCCAGCTTCGAACTTCACTTCCAGGCGCTGCCAGCTTTCTTCGCGGCGAGCCTTCTCGCGCGACAGAACGGCCTCGCCGAGCGCGTTTTCGATGCGCTCGACATAGACTTCGACTTCGTCGCCGACCTTGAGCGAGCCGTCCTTGGCCTTGGCGCCGAATTCCTTCAGCGGCACGCGGCCTTCGACCTTCAGGCCGACGTCGACGATGGCGACGTCCTTTTCGATCGCCGTGATGACGCCCTTGGCGACATAGCCTTCGGCGAGGTCCGTCTTGGCGAAGGACTCTTCCAGAAGAGCGGCGAAATCATCACGGGTGGGGTTGATTGCAGACATATAATCTCCTGCTGCATCTCGAGCGAGACGCATATGCGCCGGGGGCTAGCGTTGAACGGCCTGAACCCAGTCCGCCCCATGAGATAACAGGGCTTTCCGGCGCTTGGACGGAATTTCAGGCTTCTTCAGGAAGGCGGTCCGGCCGGGGCCGAAGACAAGGCCCTTCCTCAGATATTCTCTTTCAAGGCCGCGTCGATCAGCGTCTTCGCCGCCTGGAATGCCGCCTCTATACTCATTTCGGACGTATCGAGCAAGTGCGCGTCCTCGGATGGCCTGAGGGGGCTGTCGGCCCGGCCCATGTCGCGCTCGTCGCGCTTTTTCACGTCCTCGAAAATTGCGGCGTAATCGGCATTCCCGCCGCCCGAAATGATCTCGTCATAGCGCCGCTTGGCCCGGACATCGGGCGAGGCGGTCACATAGAGCTTCACCGCCGCGTCGGGGCAGACGACAGTGCCTATGTCACGACCGTCGAGCACGGTGCCGGGTTCCTTGCGCGAAAAGTCGCGCTGCGCCTCGACCAGCGCCCGGCGCACGCCGGGCATGACGGCGATCTTCGACGCCGCCTCGCCGATCGCATGGGCCGACAGCACCGAACGGTCGAGGCCGGCGAGCTCCACCTCGCGCGCCATCTTCTCCGCCACCGCCTCATCGTTGAGCGGCAGGCCGGCATCGAGCAATGCCTTGGCTGCGGCGCGATAGGTGAGCCCTGTATCGAGATGGTGGAAACCATACTCCTCGGCGATCCGGCGCGAGAGCGTTCCCTTGCCCGCCGCTGCGGGGCCGTCGATGGCGATCACGAGCGTCATCAGGCTGCCTTGTTCTCGACCTGGTCGATCTTCGCACCCAAACCGGTCATCAGGTCCATGAATTCCGGGAAGCTGGTGGCGATCATCGTCGCGTCGTCGACCGTCACCGGATGTTCCGAGGCAAGGCCCATGACGAGGAAGCTCATGGCGATGCGGTGGTCGAGATGGGTCTTCGCCTGTTCGCCCGAGGCGTTGCCGAGGCCCTTGCCGCCCGGGCGGCCGCGCACGACGAGCGACGCTTCGCCCTCGTCGCAGTCGACGCCGTTGAGCTTCAGGCCATGGGCGACGGCGGAAAGGCGGTCCGACTCCTTGACCCGCAGCTCGTCGAGGCCGTTCATGACGGTAGCGCCCTCGGCGAAGGCGGCGGCGACGGCGAGCACCGGATATTCGTCGATCATCGACGGTGCACGCTCCTCCGGCACGATGACGCCCTTCAGCCCCGAATAGCGAACGCGCAGATCCGCGACATCCTCACCGCCGGCAAGGCGCTTGTTCATCACTTCGATATCGGCGCCCATTTCCTGCAGCGTCAGGATGAGGCCGGTGCGGGTCGGGTTCATCAGGACGTTGAGAATGGTAATGTCGGAACCCGGAACGATGAGTGCCGCGACCAGCGGGAATGCGGTCGAGGAGGGGTCGCCCGGCACGTCGATCACCTGGCCGGTCAGCTTGCCTCGGCCTTCGAGGCGGATGGTGCGCACGCCTTGCGTGTCGGTCTCGACCGAGAGATTGGCGCCGAAGCCCTGCAGCATCTTTTCCGTATGGTCGCGTGTCATCACCGGTTCGATGACGGTGGTGATACCGGGCGTGTTGAGGCCGGCGAGAAGCACGGCGGATTTCACCTGGGCAGACGCCATCGGCACGCGATAGGTGATCGGGTTCGGCGTCTGCGGTCCGTGCAGCGTCACCGGCAGGCGGTCGCCCTCGGTCGACTTCACCTGCACGCCCATCTCCCTGAGTGGATCGAGAACGCGACCCATCGGCCGTTTCGTGAGCGAGGCGTCGCCGACGAAAGTGGAATCGAAATCGTAGACGCCGACCAAACCCATGGTCAGCCGGCAGCCGGTGCCGGCATTGCCGAAATCAAGCGGCGCTTCCGGAGCGAGCAGAGCGCCATTGCCGACTCCGTTTATGATCCAGGTGTCGCCCTCCTTGCGGATCTTCGCGCCCATCGCCTGCATGGCCTTGCCGGTGTTGATCACGTCCTCGCCTTCAAGCAGGCCGGTGATGCGCGTCTCACCCGAGGCAAGGCCGCCGAACATGAAAGAGCGGTGCGAGATCGATTTGTCGCCGGAAATGCGCACAGTGCCCCTGAGATCGGAAGACTTGCGTGCGGTGGCGGGCCGTGGGCTCTGGCCGTGGGACATGGGTGCTTTCCTCTGACAATCCGGCTTGGCGGCGGCCCGCGAGAACCCTGCTACGGTTGCAGCAGGGGGAACCGCCCATCTTGCCGGCTCCCTAACATAAAGCGGAAATGGGGTCATCCTCCCCGGGCGAAGAAAATACGCGCCCCGCGGCGGTGGAAGTTTGTCTTTGACAGATGCCACCAAGACGATTATGGGGACCGGCTAATCATCATAAGACTGATACCTTTCCACCCGCCGGTACCACCGGCACGTGCCGGCTCGCCGGCCATTCAAGAGGCTTTGACTGTGGCAAAACCGGAACTTGGAACAAAGCGCATCGACCCGGAAACGGGGCGCAAATTCTATGATCTGAACCGTGATCCGATCGTCTCTCCCTATACGGGCAAGTCCTATCCGCTGTCCTTCTTCGAGGAGAGCTCCGTCGCCAAGGTGCTTGAGAAGGAGGAAGAGGAAGACGTCACGGAAGTCGATGCAGAGAGCACGGAAGTCGAACTCGTCTCGCTCGAGGATGCTGACGACGAGGCCGCGAGCGGCGACGACCTGCCGGATCTCGGCGATGAGGAAGTCGAAATCGACGGCGACGATGACGACACATTCCTCGAGACCGATGACGAGGACGATGACGACGACATGAGCGACCTCATCGGCGTCTCGGACGAGGACGAGGACGTCTGATCGGCGAATGCAGGGGCCGGAATGCCGACCCCTCTCTTCTGCGTAAGAGCCTCAAAAGACATGCGAAATCTCCCCGTCCGCCGAACGAGACTGCGGCCGGGGCGCCGGAGCGGAAAGAAAAAGAAAATCGCGCCGGCCTTCAATTTTCGGCTTGCCATCTGCAAAAAGCAGAAGTAATAAGCCGCCACTCGCCGGGCATGATGCCTGACGATTTTCCCGGACCGGCACAGCCGGACCCTGATGGGGCTATAGCTCAGCTGGGAGAGCGCTTGCATGGCATGCAAGAGGTCAGCGGTTCGATCCCGCTTAGCTCCACCAAAATCTCTCCTCGACTGCGATTTTCGGCTCGGGTGTCAACGATCGGAAAAGCATCGTGTCCGCCGAATTGCCGTCACTGAGCAGCCACGGTCGTCGGCTTGCCCTGTTCCCCGATGAACACCGCAAGGATCTTGCTCGGCGTCTCCGCAACATTGAAAGCCTGATGCTTGCGGTTCTGAGTCTCGATGAACGCTTCGCCGGCCTTATAGCGGTGCGGTTCCTTGCCCTCTGTCCTTAGTTCGATCTCGCCCTCGAGGACGTAGACGTAGACGGGCACCGGATGTTCGTGCAGGGCGGTCTGGCCGTCTTTTGCAAGCGTACCAACTACCGAAATCACCTCGGGCTTCCCGGTCGGATAAACGATAGGGTCATCATCCCGGCTCACGCTGGTCTTGATCAGCGGTTGTGTTTCAAACCCCTCCGGGAGCGGATCGTCTTGAGCAAAGGCTACCGTGACACCCAGCAGAGCGAGGGTTGTCGAGAGTGCGCAAAGTCGTTTCATCGTTCTTTCCTCCCTATTGCGCCGCCGGAATTATACGGCAGATACCAAGGTAACAGCATCTGGATAGAGCATCTTTCTCCTGGTCGATTTTAAAATTGTTAACCATCCGTCTGGAAGAACAGCCTGATGTTTCTCGCCTCGAAAATCTTCTGGCTCGTCGCCCAGCCGCTGTCTCTCGCCTTCTTCAGTCTGCTAATCGGCCTTTTGCTCGTTATCGCCCGCTTCCGGCGGGCCGGCGGCGTCCTCGGAGCACTCGGGCTTCTGGTGCTCTTCCTGAGCCTGTTCACGACGACCGGGCCCTATTTCCTGCAGATCCTCGAAGACCGGTTTCCCCGGCCCTCGCCGCCGCAGGAGCTTTCCTGCATCATCGTGCTTGGCGGCGCCTTCGAGAATGAGGTGGTGGCGGGGCGGGGCGGCATGGAGTTCAACCAAGCGGGCGACCGGTTCATCGAGGCTGCGAGGCTCGCAAGGGTCTATCCGAAGGCGCGCATCCTGGTTTCGGGTGGCGACGGCTCGTTCAGCGGCGCCTATGCGGGCGACGCGCGGGCGTCGGAGACTTTCTTTTCGGCTTTCGGCATCGGCCCGGATCGCCTGATCCGCGAGGAGAACTCGCGGACGACCTTCGAGAACGCGGTGCATACCAAGGGATTGCTGGCGGAAAGCGAACTTGAGAACTGCGCGCTCGTCACCTCGGCGTTTCATATGCCGCGTTCGATCGGCCTGTTCCGCGGGCTTGGCATCGCAGTCACGCCCTGGCCGACGGACTATCGCACCAGCGGCAAGGTGCGGCTCGGCTTCGATTTCACACAGCCTTCGCTCAATGCGCAGCTTACGACAACCGCAGCACGCGAATGGGTAGGGCTTTTCGGATACTATGTGAGCGGCCGGACGCCGATGCTCCTTCCGGATCATCGTTGACGGGGAGAGCCGCCTGCTCCAGCCTCTGGTTCGACACCGTTCACGCACAGCGAGGCGCGATGCAGCTTCTTGAAATCCTCGACTATGCCGGCGTCGCCGTCTTCGCGGCGACCGGCGCGCTTGCCGCCTCGCGCAAGCAGCTCGACATCATCGGCTATCTCTTTCTCGCCTCCGTCACCGGGATCGGCGGCGGTACGATGCGGGACGTGATCCTCGGGGCGACGCCGGTCTTCTGGGCCGTGAACCCGGCCTACCTCGTCGTCTGCGCCGCGGTCGGGCTCCTGGTGTTTTTCACCGCCCACCGTCTCGAGTCGCGATACCGCATGCTCGTCTGGCTCGATGCGATCGGCCTTTCCGCTTATTGCGTCATGGGCGCGGCAAAGGGACTCGCGGCAACCGGTTCGCCGATCGTCGCGCTTGTGACCGGCATGCTGACGGCAACCTTCGGCGGAATCTTGCGCGATCTCCTCGCCGGTGAGCCTTCGGTGCTGCTCAGGCCCGAGATCTACGTCACGGCGGCGCTCGTCGGCGCCGGCGCCTTCGTCCTGGCGACGCTTGCCGGGTTGCCGGTAGCGATCGCCTCGTCGCTCGGCGTTGTCGCAGCATTCGCGGTGCGCGGCGGCGCGCTTCGATATGGCTGGACGCTACCGACCGGCAAGTCCGGTCCCGGGCGCGATCCGGACGAGATTATGTAAATGCATGTCTCCCAAAAATGTGAAGCGGCTTTGGGTTTACGGCATGCATACGGAAGAAAAGCGAAGCGCCAACAAATTCATTGAAGGCCGCGCCCTTTGTCAGCGCCGCGATTTGTGCCGCAGGCGGATCACCACGTCGACATGGGAGATTTCCATGCCCTCCGGCGGCTCCGGCAGGTTGCCGATTTGTATGTTGCTCACCGGAATATCGAGGACCTCGTTCTCGCCCTCGATGAAGAAATGATGGTGATCGGAAACATTGGTGTCGAAATAGGTCTTGGCACTCTCGACCGCGAGAACGCGGATGATGCCCGCTTCGGTGAACTGGTGCAGCGTGTTGTAGACGGTCGCGAGAGAAATCGGGACACCGGCGGCGACCGCCTCTTCATGCAGTTCCTCCACCGTCAGGTGACGGTCGCCCTTGGCGAAGATCAGATCGGCAAGCGCAATGCGCTGGCGCGTCGGTCGCAACCCCGAATTGCGCAGCCTTTCCTGGGAAGATATCTCCATAACTCTCGTCATGCGGCAGCCGTTCCGATATTCCTGCTTCAGGCCCATGGACTATCAGCCTGCGATATAACTTCTAGCGCCGATGCTTTCAATAGACTCCGGCCTCGAGAGAGGCGCTAACGCCTGAAAATCGGCCCAAAGCGGGGGAAGTCCGGCATTTAACTCTGGTCGCGGCCACATTCATACTGTAAGCGACGGCGGAACGATATCGCCATGGAGAGCGGAATGGAGCACAATGCCGGGGTGGCTATTGGGCCGCAAACTCGCTCTACTTGGAAGAACGTGACAAACTGCAGCCAATGGCAGGCTGCGCTTCAATTCAGACCGGACTTGCTCTAAAGCAAGCCCGACAAAACTTTGAGACACGCAGGGAAACAACCATTCATGACCACCAGGCAATCCAGCTTCAGCTATGAGGAAATCCTGACCTGCGGCCGAGGCGAAATGTTTGGCCCTGGCAACGCGCAGCTGCCGCTGCCGCCGATGCTGATGTTCAACCGCATCACCGATATTTCCGAGACCGGTGGGCCGCACGACAAGGGCTATGTGCGCGCCGAATTCGACATCACGCCGGATCTCTGGTTCTTCCCGTGCCATTTCATGGGCGACCCGGTGATGCCCGGCTGCCTCGGGCTGGACGCGATGTGGCAGTTGACCGGTTTCTTTCTCGGCTGGCTCGGCGAGCTCGGCAAGGGTCGCGCGATCTCTACCGGCGAAGTAAAGTTCACCGGCATGGTGACGCCGAAGACCAAGCTGGTCGAATACGGCATCGACTTCAAGCGCGTCATGCGCGGCCGCCTGGTTCTCGGCATCGCCGACGGCTGGATGAAGGCCGATGGGGACGTGATCTACAGGGCTAGCGACCTCAGGGTCGGCCTTTTCCAGGAAAAAGCCGACTGAACTGCGGGTTTCCCCCCGCACGAGTCCAATCGAAGAAAAGGTCATTTACCATGAGACGGGTTGTTGTAACGGGCCTCGGTATCGTTTCCTCGATCGGCAACAATGCCGACGAAGTCACTGCGTCGCTGCGTGAGGCGAAGTCGGGCATCACGTTTTCTCCGGATTTCGCCGAGCACGGCTTCAGGTGCCAGGTCTGGGGCCGGCCGACGCTCGACGCAACCGACCTCGTCGACCGGCGCGCCATGCGCTTCCTCTCGCAGGCCGGCGCCTGGAACCACGTGGCGATGAAGCAGGCGATCGCCGATGCCGGGCTGGAAGCCGGCGACATCACCAACGAGCGCACCGGCATCATCATGGGCTCGGGCGGCGCCTCGACCCGCACCATCGTAGAAGCCTCAGAGATCACCCTGAAGAACAACAGCCCCAAGCGCATAGGCCCCTTCGCCGTGCCGAAGGCGATGTCCTCGACCGCTTCGGCAACGCTCGCGACCTGGTTCCAGATCCATGGCGTCAACTACTCCATCTCGTCCGCCTGCTCGACCTCGGCGCACTGCATCGGCAATGCGGCGGAGATGATCCAGTGGGGCAAGCAGGACGTGATGTTCGCAGGCGGCCATGAGGACCTCGACTGGACGATGTCCAACCTATTTGACGCCATGGGTGCCATGTCCTCGAAGTTCAACGAGACGCCCTCCACCGCCTCCCGCGCCTATGACGCGAGCCGCGACGGCTTCGTGATCGCCGGCGGTGCGGGCGTCGTCGTGCTCGAGGAATTGGAGCGCGCGAAGGCGCGCGGCGCCAAGATCTATGCCGAGCTGGTCGGTTACGGCGCGACCTCCGACGGCTATGACATGGTCGCCCCGTCTGGCGAAGGGGCGGTGCGCTGCATGCGTCAGGCGCTTTCCACGGTGAAGGGCGACATCGACTACATCAACACCCACGGCACCGCGACGCCGGTCGGCGACCAGAAGGAAATCGGCGCCATTCGCGAGGTCTTCGGCGAGAGGATGCCGCACATCCAGTCGACCAAGTCGCTGACCGGCCATTCGCTCGGCGCGGCCGGCGTTCAGGAATCGATCTACGGCCTGCTGATGATGCAGGCAGGCTTCATTGGCGAAAGCGCACATATCAGCGATCTCGACCCGGAATTCGAAGGCGTTCCGATCGTGCGCAAGCGGATCGACAATGCCAAGATCGACACGGTTCTCTCGAATTCCTTCGGCTTCGGCGGCACCAACGCGACGCTCGTGTTCCAGCGCTACAACGGATAACAGAATGAACGGACTGATGAATGGAAAGCGCGGCCTCATCATGGGTGTGGCCAATAATCATTCTATTGCCTGGGGTATTTCGAAGGCTCTCGCCGCCCAGGGAGCGGAACTCGCCTTCACCTATCAGGGCGAGGCTCTCGGCAAGCGCGTGAAGCCGCTTGCGGCGGAACTCAACTCCGAGTTCCTGCTGCCCTGCGACGTAGAGGATATCGCCTCCGTCGACGCCGTCATCGCCGCGATAAAGGAGCGCTGGGGCGAGCTCGACTTCATCGTTCATGCCATCGGCTTTTCCGACAAGAACGAGCTCAAGGGACTTTACGCAGATACGACGCGGGAGAACTTCAACCGCACAATGGTGATCTCATGCTTCTCCTTCACCGAGATCGCCAGACGCGCCGCGGATCTGATGAGCGAAGGCGGGACCATGCTGACGCTCACCTATGGAGGATCGGTGCGCGTGATGCCGAACTACAACGTCATGGGCGTTGCGAAAGCCGCGCTCGAAGCGTCGGTCCGCTATCTCGCCGCCGACTACGGTCCGCGCGGCATCCGCGTCAACGCGATCTCCGCCGGACCGATCCGCACGCTCGCCGGCGCCGGCATTTCGGACGCGCGCGCCATGCTCTCCTGGCAGCAGAGGAACTCGCCGCTCCGCCGGACCGTCACCATCGACGACGTCGGCAGCTCGGCACTCTACCTGCTGTCGGATCTCTCCGGCGGCGTCACCGGCGAGATCCACTACGTGGATTCCGGCTACAACATCACCTCGATGCCGACGCTCGAGGCGCTCAGGATCGCCGATGCGGAGTAACCGCGGCGCAGGTTTGGACGAGAGGCAATGATTTAGGTCGGATCGACCTGAAACCATAAACTGGTCGAGAAGTTGGCGCGGCGCGGTCGGCAGTCCGCGCACGCCTGGATCCGTTTAATGCATCTCGACCGGCCGCTTGTAGCGCTCGTAGTGTCCGGGAACGATCGTCTGCCGCTCGATCATGCGGTGGACGCGAGGCGGACTGTCGCCCTTGTGCAGAGCCGTCAGCCTGTCTCCGACGGCGGCATCGGCCTGAGTGCGGCGCTGATTGTGGCGGACATATTCGACCCAGGTCGGCACGTGGTAGGTTTCGGTCCAGATCGTCGGATTTTCGAGATCTCGCATCAAGGCCCAATGGCCCGCCCCGTCGCGGATGCGGATGCGTCGCCGCTCGGCCATCGTGCTCAGGAAATCCGGGATGTCCGCCTCTTCGATCTCGTAATCGATCATCACGACGATCGGACCGCTGCGGGGCTTGAGATCGAGTGCGAGAAGCGGCTCGTTGAAGCGGTTGAGCGGGTCGAGGTTCAGCGATTTGAACTCGGGCAGCGGGAAACGCAGCCCGATGGCGATGCCGGAGAGCATGAGCAGACAGGAGCCTATGAGCGCATTGGCGGCGCCGTATTCTTCTGCCGCAACGCCCCAGAGCCAGCTTCCGCCGGCAATGCCGCCGAAGGTCGCAGTCTGGTAAAGCGAGAGTGCCCGACCGACGACCCAGCGGGGCGTCGAGAGCTGGACTGTGGTGTTGAAAAGCGACAGTGCGAGGACCCAGCAGGCACCGGAGACAACGAGGACGAGCGAAGTCAGCCAGGCCGCGGTGCTGAATGCGGTGACGATCGCGCTCAAGGCAAAGCCTGCGAAGGCTGAGCGCACAATCGTTTCGCTCGTCAGCCGTTCCCGGAGTCTTGCACTCAGCAGCGCGCCGCCAATAGCGCCGAGGCCGAACGCGCCGAGCATGATGCCGTAGGTGAGCGGCCCGCCGGCGACGAGATCGCGCGCCACGAGCGGCAGGAGGGCGAGGATCGCGCTCGCCGAAAGGCCGAAGGAAAAGCCGCGCAGCAGCACCTTGCCGATATTGGGCGACATCGCCACGTAACGAAGGCCGGCGAATACCGCCCGGCCGAGCGTCTCGCGTGGCAGGAGACTCTCCTGAACGGCCGGGCGCCAGCGGAAAAGGGCGAAGAGGATCGCTAGGTAGCTAATCGTGTTGGCGGCGAAGGCAGCGGCGGCTCCGGCCGCCGCGACGATGGCGCCGCCGATCGCCGGGCCGACGCTGCGGGTGATGTTGAAGCCCATGCTGTTCAGCGCGACTGCCGCCGGCAGATGGTCGCGCGGCACCATGTCGCCGACGGAAGCCTGCCAGGCCGGATTGTTGAGCGCCGTGCCGCAGCCGATCAGGAAGGTGAAGATGAGCAGGAGCCAGGGCGTGACGAGACCGAAATAAGCCGAGAGCGTCAGCAACGCCGACACGCCGAGCATGAAGCCCTGCGCCACCACCATGATGCGTCGCCGGTCGAAATTGTCGGCGAGCGCGCCGGAGATGAGCGAGAAGAGCATGATCGGCAGCGAGGTCGAGGCCTGCACCAGCGCCACCATGTTGACGGATTGGGAGATGGATGTCATCAGCCAAGCCGCGCCAACCGCCTGGATCAGTCCGCCGAAATTTGAGGCGAGGCTTGCGATCCATATGGTGCGGAAGGTATCGTGCTTGAAGGGTGCCAGCGGCGACATGCGGTTCGTCACCTCGTAATTTCTTCCATTTGACGATGAACCTCAGAGGCGCTTTGGTTATACGCCTTGAAACGTGATGCGCCAGCCGCTGAAACTTGCCCTCAAAAAGCGGGAGGGGGCAAGGAGCGGGAAGGAGCACGGCGCGCGAATTGGCGCCGCTTTGACAGCAACCCTTGCAATCCCCGGCCGGGAAGCGTATATGAGCCTCAAATTCTTGATCGGTAGATGAAGAGTGGGCTCCGTCAGGACCCGCTCTTTTTTATTAGCCGGTCCGATGAGGAGATGATCGTTTGTCCGACCAGGCAACGGCTGGAAATGCAAGTGAGCCGCGGCTGATCGCGGAAACCGGGCTCGACCGGCGCATTGCCGATATCGTCGAGCCCGTGCTGGCGCAGATGGGCTTTCGGCTGGTGCGCGTGCGTATGTCCGGCCAGAACGGCCTGACGCTGCAGATCATGACCGAACGCAGCGACGGCACGATGACCGTCGAAGATTGCGAGGAGGTCTCGAAGGCGATATCCCCGGTTCTCGACGTGGAAGATCCCATCGACAAGGCGTATCATCTCGAAGTGTCGTCGCCGGGCATCGATCGCCCGATGGTGCGGAGGTCCGACTTCATCCGCTGGCAGGGCCATCTGATGAAGTGCGAGACGTCGGTCATGGTCGACGGGCGCAAGCGTTTCCGTGGCAAGATCGTGTCGGTGGACGAGGACGGCTTCCGCCTCGAGCGTGACCAGCCCGCCTACGGCGAGGAGCCGAGCGTTGCCATTCCGTTCACCGCGCTTTCGGAAGCGCGGCTGATCCTGACCGATGACCTGATCCGCGATGCGCTGACGGCAGACAAGAAGGCGAAGGCGGCGCGCGCCGCCAACGAGAATTTCGAAGACGAAGACAAACCTATCGAGTGAGGCAGGGCGCGCTTTCGGGCCCCTGCAACCAGACGGAGACAAGACATGGCAGTCAGTGCTAACCGGCTCGAACTTCTGCAGATCGCAGATGCTGTGGCACGGGAAAAGGTGATCGACCGCGAGATCGTTCTGGCCGCGATGGCAGATGCGATCCAGAAGGCGGCGCGCTCGCGCTACGGTTCGGAATCGAACATCCGCGCCGACATCAATCCGAAGACCGGTGAAATTCGTCTCCAACGTCTTCTCGAAGTGGTCGAGCATGCCGATGATTATTCGACCCAGATCCCGCTGGAACTGGCGCGCGACCGCAATCCGGACGCCAAGCTCGGCGATTTCATCGCCGATCCGCTGCCGCCGATGGATTTCGGCCGCATCGCTGCACAGTCCGCCAAGCAGGTGATCGTGCAGAAGGTGCGCGAGGCCGAGCGTGACCGTCAGTATGAGGAATTCAAGGACCGTGTCGGCGAGATCGTCAACGGCACCGTCAAACGCGTCGAATACGGTAACGTCATCGTCGATCTCGGCCGTGGCGAAGGCATTATCCGCCGCGACGAGATGATCCCGCGCGAGACGATGCGCTACGGCGATCGCGTCCGTGCCTTCGTCTACGACGTCCGCCGTGAACAGCGCGGGCCGCAGATCTTCCTGTCGCGCACGCATCCGCAGTTCATGGTCAAGCTCTTCACCATGGAAGTGCCGGAAATCTATGACGGCATCATCCAGATCAAGTCGGTCGCTCGCGATCCGGGCTCGCGCGCCAAGATCGCCGTCGTCTCGAACGACTCGTCGATCGATCCGGTCGGCGCCTGCGTCGGCATGCGCGGCTCGCGCGTCCAGGCCGTCGTCGGCGAGCTCCAGGGAGAGAAGATCGATATCATCCCGTGGTCGCCCGATCCTGCCTCCTTCATCGTCAACGCCCTGCAGCCGGCGGAAGTGACCAAGGTCGTGCTCGACGAGGATGCGGAACGCATCGAGGTCGTGGTTCCCGACGAGCAGCTTTCGCTCGCCATCGGTCGCCGCGGCCAGAATGTCCGGCTCGCCTCGCAGCTCACCGGCTGGGATATCGACATCCTTACCGAGCAGGAGGAAAGCGAGCGGCGCCAGAAGGAATTCAACGAGCGTACGCAGCTCTTCATGGAAGCGCTGGACGTCGACGAGATGGTCGGCCAGGTTCTCGCCTCCGAGGGTTTTGCCCAAGTCGAGGAACTTGCCTATGTCGATCTCGACGAGATTTCCTCGATCGACGGCTTCGACGAGGAGACCGCGACCGAAATCCAGACGCGCGCCCGCGAATATCTCGACAAGATCGAGGCGGAGATGGACGCCAAGCGCAAGGAACTTGGCGTTTCGGACGATCTGCGCCAGATCGATGGGCTCACCAGCCAGATGCTGGTCGCGCTCGGCGAGGAAGGCATCAAGACGGTCGAGGATTTCGCCGGCTGCGCCGCCGACGACCTGATCGGCTGGACCGAGCGCAAGGACGGCGAGACCAAGCGCTTCGAGGGTATTTTCTCGAAGTTGGACGTCACCCGCGAAGAGGCCGAAGCGATGATCGTCCAGGCGCGGCTTGCGGCCGGCTGGATCACCGAGGAGGACCTGGCAAAGGCTGAGGGCGAAGAGGACGAGCCGATCGACGTCGCCGAAGGCGCCGAGCAGGATGCCTGATGCCATTGTCGACCGAGGCCGATAACCTGCCATCGGACAAGGGGCCGAAGGACCGGGGCGGCAGCAGCCGAACTTGCATCGTCACGCGCGAGAGCGGTTCGCCCGACACGCTGATCCGCTTCGTTGCCGGCCCCGACGGACGCGTCGTTCCAGATTTGAAACGACAGCTTCCCGGGCGCGGCTGCTGGGTAAAGGCGGAGCGGCCCTTCATTGAGAAGGCAGTGGCGAAGAAGCTCTTCGCCCGCGCCCTTCGCACCGAGGTCAAGGCCGATCAGGCATTGGCGGACGAGGTCGACCGGCTGCTGGCGGAACAGCTCGCCGGAATGATGAACATGGCGCGCAAGGCCGGCCAGTTCGTCACCGGCGCGACCAAGACTGAGCAGGCCGTGCGTGGGCTCGCGGCGATGGCCGTGTTCCACGCGGTCGACGCGGCTGCTGACGGCGTCCGCAAGATCGATCAGGCTCGCAAGGCGATGAGCTTCGTCGGCGAGGACGAGACGGAAATACCAGCCTTCCGACCCTTTAGTGCGGCGGAAATGGAGGGCCTTTTGGGAAGTAATGCTTTTATCCATGCCGCAGCGCTTGCAGGGCAGGCGGGTGAGGGTGTAGTGAAGCGCGCAATCATGCTCGAAAAGTACCGAGGATCCGTCCCGGTCCGGGCCAAAGGCGGCGCTGGCAAGCCACAGCAATGATACGCGTCACCGGCAGATGCCGGAATAGCGCGCATTGTTTGAGACAATTTGGAAGACGGGGTCAGGTGATACGCATCCGGCCCTGATCGCTAGGAACGGAACGGAATGACCGACAACAAAGACGACAAGACACTCAGCGTAGCGGGCAAGAAGACGCTGACCCTTAAGCCCTCCGGGGTACCGCATGGGACGGTACGCCAGGACATGGGCCGCGGTCGCACCAAGGCGGTCGTGGTTGAAACCAAGAGAACGCGCGGCGTGACCAAGCACAAGGACGAGCGCCCGATCACGCCGGTTGCCGCGACGCCTGCCGCTCGACCGGTCGAGCAGCGTCCTGTTCCGCCACAGCCTGCCGGCCGTCCGGCTCCCCAGCCGCAACCGCATCAGCCGCGCTCCGAGCAGAACCGCCCCCGTGGCGTTGTCCTGAACGACCTTTCGGCCGGCGAGATGGAAGCCCGCCGTCGCGCGCTCGCAGAAGCTCAGATCCGTGAGGTCGAGGACGCCAAGCGCCGTGCCGAAGAGCAAGCCCGCCGGCGGCGCGAGGAAGAAGAGCGCATCGCTCGCGAGGAGGAGGAGAACGCCCGTCGTGCCGCCGAAGAGGCAGCACGCCCGGCAGCAGCACGCCCGGCAGTAGAAGAAAAGGCCGAAGCGAAGGTCGAAGAGGAGCGCCCGGCCGCCGTCGAGCGCGGCGCCGAGGCCCGCCCGCAGCCGCCGCGACCGTCGCCGGCAACCCCGCAGGCCCCGGCCGGCGTCGCCGCCCGCGGCCGCCGCGTGAGCGACGAGGAAGAGGACGAGCGCCGGCGCGGTGCCGGACCGGTGCGCGGCAAGGTCGCGCGGCCGGAGCCGGCCAAGCCGGTCACCCGTCCGAAGGGCGACGAAGGCCGTCGTCAGGGCAAGCTGACGCTGACCGCAGCCGTCGACGAGGACGGCGGCCAGCGCAGCCGCTCGCTCTCGGCCATGCGCCGCCGTCAGGAGAAATTCAAGCGCAGCCAGATGCAGGAAGCCCGCGAGAAGATCTCGCGTGAGGTTGTCCTGCCCGAGACCATCACGATTCAGGAATTGTCGCAGCGCATGTCCGAACGCGCCGTCGACGTCATCAAGTTCCTGATGAAGGAAGGCCAGATGATGAAGCCGGGCGATCTGATCGACGCCGACATGGCCGAGCTCATCGCCGTCGAATTCGGTCACACTGTCAAGCGCGTGTCCGAGTCCGACGTCGAGGAGGGCATCTTCAACATCTCCGATCAGGAAGAGGACCTGGTGGCGCGGCCGCCGATCGTCACGATCATGGGCCACGTCGACCATGGCAAGACATCGCTGCTCGACGCGATCCGCCACGCCAATGTGGTTGCGGGCGAAGCGGGCGGCATCACCCAGCACATCGGCGCCTATCAGGTCGAGCAGAACGGCCAGAAGATCACCTTCATCGACACCCCCGGCCACGCCGCGTTCACGGCCATGCGCGCCCGCGGTGCCCAGGCAACGGACATTGCCGTCCTCGTAGTTGCGGCCGACGACAGCGTTATGCCGCAGACCATCGAATCGATCAACCACGCCAAGGCGGCCAACGTGCCGATCATCGTGGCGATCAACAAGGTGGACAAGCCGACGGCAAACCCGCAGAAGGTCCGCACCGAGCTCCTGCAGCACGAGGTGTTCGTTGAATCGATGGGTGGCGAAGTGCTCGACGTCGAGGTTTCGGCGAAGAACCATACCAACCTCGACAAGCTGCTCGAAGCAATCCTGCTGCAGGCGGAAATCCTCGACCTCAAGGCCAACCCCGACCGGACGGCCGAAGGTACGGTGGTGGAAGCCGAGCTCGACCGCGGGCGCGGCGCGGTTGCCACGGTTCTCGTCCAGAAGGGCACTCTAACCCCAGGTCAGATCATTGTCGCGGGCGACCAGTGGGGCCGCGTGCGTGCGCTCGTCAACGACAAGGGCGAACACGTAAAATCTGCCGGTCCGTCGACCCCGGTAGAGGTTCTCGGCCTGTCCGGTACGCCGGCCGCCGGCGACAAATTCGCCGTTGTCGAGAGCGAAAGCCGCGCACGTGAGATCTCCGAATATCGCCAGCGGCTTGCCCGTGAAAAGGCGGTTGCCCGTCAGTCCGGTTCGCGCGGTTCGCTCGAGCAGATGATGAGCCAGCTCCAGACGTCCGGTCTGAAGGAGTTCCCGCTGGTCATCAAGGGCGATGTGCAGGGCTCCATCGAAGCGATCGCCGGCGCGCTGGAAAAGCTCGGCACGGACGAAGTGCGTGCACGCATAGTGCATTCGGGCGCAGGCGGCATAACGGAGTCGGATATCTCGCTCGCCGAGGCCTCCAACGCCGCGATCATCGGCTTCAACGTGCGCGCCAACAAGCAGGCGCGCGATGCGGCAGAGCGCGCCGGCATCGAGATCCGCTACTACAACATCATCTACGATCTGGTGGATGACGTGAAGTCGGCGATGTCCGGTCTGCTTTCGCCCGAGCGTCGCGAGACCTTCCTCGGCAATGCCGAGATCCTGGAGGTGTTCAACATCACCAAGGTCGGCAAGGTCGCGGGCTGCCGCGTTACCGAGGGCAAGGTCGAGCGCGGTGTCGGCGTTCGCCTCGTGCGCGACAACGTCGTCATCCACGAAGGCAAGCTCAAGACGCTCAAGCGCTTCAAGGACGAGGTCTCCGAGGTCCAGTCCGGCCAGGAATGCGGCATGGCCTTCGAAAACTACGAGGACATCCGTCCCGGCGACACGATCGAGTGCTTCCGCGTCGAGCACGTCACGCGGACTCTCTAACCGGGTCCGGCCACGGATTTTGCGAGCGCCGGAACGGTTCCGGCGCTCGCATTTTTTTGAAGGCAGGGAGGTAGAGACGAGCGGCGTCTCTCCCGAAATTGCTCTCGCACTGAAACGACCGCCATTGCTCCGTCATTTGCGGTCCGGGACAAGAACGATGAAAAGATCCACATCCTCCGCACCCTCCCAGCGCATGCTGCGCGTCGGCGAACAGGTGCGCGCCGCGATCACGCAGATCCTGCAGCGCGGCGAAGTGCGCGACCCGCTGATCGAAAAGACGGTGATTTCCATTTCCGAAGTGCGCATGTCACCCGACCTGAAGATCGCCACCGCCTATGTGACGCCGCTCGGCGTGGCGGATCATGCGGCGATCATCGAGGCGCTGAACAAACATGCGAAATTCATCCGCGGCCGGCTCGGCCCCCAGCTTCGGCAGATGAAATACATGCCGGACGTCCGCTTCCGCGACGATACCAGCTTCGACAATTACCAGAAGATCGATGCGCTGCTGCGCTCGCCGGAAGTCAGCCGCGACCTCGAACCGGATTCCGAAGACGAAGAATAAGAAGAGCATGTCAAAACCGCGCAAACCCAAGGGCCGCCCGATCTCGGGCTGGCTCATCCTCGATAAGCCGCTCGACTACGGTTCCACTGAGGCCGTCGCCAAGATCAAATGGCTGTTCAAGGCGCAGAAGGCCGGTCACGCCGGCACACTCGACCCGCTCGCCTCCGGCATGCTGCCGATCGCGCTCGGCGACGCGACGAAGACGGTGCCTTACGTGATGGATGGCCGTAAGATCTACGAATTCACGGTCGCCTGGGGTGAGGAGCGTTCGACCGACGATCTCGAAGGCGAGGTCGTCCGCTCGTCGGCCGAGCGGCCGAGCGAAGAGGCGATTCGCGCCCTTCTGCCGAACTATACCGGCGTGATCAGTCAGGTTCCGCCGCAGTTTTCGGCGATCAAGATCGACGGCGAGCGCGCCTATGACCTCGCGCGCGATGGCGAGACCGTGGAGATTCCGGCGCGAGAGGTGGAGGTTTTCCGCTTGGCGCTGATCGGCTGCACCCCCAATCTCGCCCAGTTCGAGATCGAATGCGGCAAGGGAACCTATGTTCGTTCGCTTGCCCGCGACATGGGCCGCGATCTTGGCTGCTTCGGCCACATCGCCTCGCTGCGCCGCACTTTCGTCGCGCCGTTCGGCGAGGAGGATATGGTGCCGCTCTCCGAACTGGTCGCTTTGGAGAAGGTCGAGGACGAGACGGAGCGGCTCGCTGCGCTGGACGAGTATCTGATCGAAACCGGCGAAGCGCTGTCGGATCTGCCGCACCTCGCCGTGAACGACGACCAGGCGCACCGGCTGAGGATGGGCAATCCGATCATCCTGCGTGGACGCGACGCACCGCTGCCCACTCCTGAAGCCTATGCCACCGCCTGTGGCAAGCTCGTGGCGATCGGCGAAATCAGCGAGGGCGAGTTTCGTCCGAAACGGGTTTTCACCGGCCACTAAACGCCGGCACCGCTGAAAATCGTTCCCGTCCAAGCGAGGGCGCGTATACTCGTCCTCACGGAGAGCGAGTAAGCAAGTCCGCTGGATAGCCGCTCAGTCTACCGCCGCGCGCCTTATCGGACGCAAATGTCGCTGTATACTGTGAATTGCTACGTGTCTTGCTGCTTCAAATGGAGACATGCAGTAGCATCTTCCCGCTTGTCGGGAGGGGAGCCGAAAGGGGACCGCGAGTTTCCGCCTCTCCGCCTGCGGGGACAAAAGGTGGCCGGCGGGCCTGATAAGGGCCGTAGGCGGATGGATACTTCTGATCCGCGCTCCAGCGACATACCGCCGAATGGCGAAAGGCAGTCCGGATGGTCGAGGCGTCAGAGAAGAACCAGCGGGAACTCTCGTCCGGGAGCTTGCAGGCGGTTGCGGCTTTCGTCCGGCAGTATCTGCGGCGGCCGTTCAGCTTTTATCTGATCTCGCTTCTCCTGATCGCGATCGTACCACCCTTCGTCTTTTCTCTGGTGATCCTAAAGCGCAACATGGATGCACAGGAGCAGGTCGTTACCTCGCTGCTCAAGGCTTCGACCGGGTCCGTCACGCGTATCGTCGAGCGCGCAGTCGAGGGAAAGCTGACCACGTTGAGGGTTCTGTCGACCTCCCCGGCGATCGATCTTGGTGACATGAAGACGATCTTCGACCGTGCTTCGGTGGCACTCGCCGGTTCGGATTCTCACCTGATTGTTGTCGACCGCCACCGTGAGCTGCGATTGAACACCCGTTTTCCGTTCGGGACACAGCTCGGCCCGGCATCGGATCCGGATGTCGAACTCGCGTTCGAGAGTGGCGTGCCACTCGTCTCCGGCGTGTTCTTCGCCCGCGCCGGCGGGCGTTGGGCATTCAACGTTCTCCTGCCCTATACGGCCGCGAACGGGGAGAAATTCCTCCTTGGCCTGACGCAGGATGCGACCAGCATGGCCAAGGCCGTCAACCGCGAGACGCTCTCACCCGGATGGAACGCGGCCTTGGTCGATGGGAGAGGACGGGTCATCATTTCCTCCGACCCCGAGGTCAAGCCTGGCGATGCCTTTTTCCTGAAGCAATTGCCGATGATCAGCATCGGCGTCGACAATGTCAGCGCGAACGGCACCGAATACCGCGTCGCCTCCGAATTCTCGGTCCTAACCGGGTGGCGCATCGTTGCCTGGGCACCGCGGGAGATCATCGACCAGCCGATGGTCTGGTCGTTTCTGTGGCTGTCGCTCGGCGGAATCATCTTCACGAGCATCGCCATCGCTGGCTCCTTCACGATCGCGCGGCTGCTGACACAGGGTGTCAAGCTGCTCGCGCTCGATGCACGGCGCTTGGGCGCCGGCCAATCGATCGAGCCGCGCCGATATATGATCACCGAAGTCGAGGCCGTCTCCGCCGCGCTTGCGCGTGCGGCGGCCGCTCGTACCAAGGCGGAGGGCGAAATTCGCCTTCTGATGCGCGAGGTTGCCCATCGCTCCAAGAATCAGCTGACGGTGATCCAGTCGATGTTGGCCCAATCGTCGGCTTCCGCCGAGGATGCGCCGGATTTCGTCGACGGCTTCCGACGGCGTCTGGCCGGGCTTGCGCGCTCGACCGATCTGATGCTCGCCAATGCGGCCCTGGGTGTCGACTTTCGCGAGCTCGTTCAGAACCAGCTTCAGCCCTTCGCGCCCGACGATTCGGATCGTATCCAGCTTCACGGCCCGGATCTAAGGCTGGACACCCAAATGGCCCAGACGCTCGGCATGGTGTTCCATGAACTCGCGACCAATGCCATCAAGCATGGCGCGCTCGCCAATACGACAGGCACGATCAGGCTCGACTGGTCAGTGGAGAAAGGCGCAATCGCCATTCGCTGGCGCGAACGTGGCGCGGAGATCGCCGACTCACAAAAGCCCCGCAGAGGCTTTGGAACCGTCGTGCTCGAGCGGATGCTTGCCCTGGCGTTGCGCGCCGAACTCGAAAAGACCATGCATGCGGACGGCATCGAATGGCTGATCCGCATCCCGCGCCAACACGAGCAAGAGGGAAGGAGCGAGCCGGGCGGTTGAGCGCAGACGTTGCGGCAGCAGGTGTTGCGCGCCCGCCGGCGGCAGCACCCTTTCCTTTTCAATCGGTTTCGGTTATAGGCACGCCAGCGAAAGGCACGGCCTTTCGTGTGAACGGCCGCGGCTGGACGACATCCCGGCTGCCGGCGACCCGAAAATCCTCGAAACGAAAGGATCATCCGATGTCGATCACTGCAGAGCGCAAGGCTCAAATCATCAAGGAATTCGCGACCGCCGACGGCGACACCGGCTCCCCGGAAGTTCAGGTTGCGCTCCTGACCGAACGGATCAACAACCTCACCGAACACTTCAAGGACCACAAGAAGGACAACCATTCCCGCCGTGGCCTTCTCGCGCTGGTTTCCAGCCGTCGTTCGCTCCTCGACTATTTGAAGAAGAAGGACGAAGCGCGCTACAACAAGCTGATCGGTGCCCTCGGCATCCGCCGCTAACGAAGTTGACCGGCGGGTCGTTCTGCGATCCGCCGGCTTTTTTGGCGCCCGCGCGCCTGCTGCATCTCTCCTTAAAACGGAACCAATCCGGAGATAGGAGTGCAGGGTATTCAAGAGTGAAACAGCGACCTCCAGCGCCAGAAGGGCGTAGGGCGCTGTTGAAACCGTCCCTCACGGGCGCCGGAGGCGCTTTTGGAAGGGGACCGTCCAGCGAACCGGATGGGCCGGTATCGCGGATCAACCGATGGCCCGTCATGGGGCAGGATTGCAGGATGCTTCGGCGCCTGCTTGCCGGAGCGCTTCCATGCGGGTGCGCGCCAAGCGGCGAGCGGCCGGTTCTTGATTAGAAGCCTCCCGTTGTCTTGCCCGTGATGCGCCAAATGAAGCGGCATAGAGATCGCCCGCGCCGCATCGGCCGCGGACGCTCTCTCGCACACGAAGGACAGAACATGTTCGAGACTCACAAGGTAGAAATCGAATGGGCCGGGCGTCCGCTCAAGCTCGAAACCGGCAAGATCGCCCGCCAGGCTGACGGCGCCGTTCTCGCCACCTACGGCGAAACCGTCGTGCTCGCCACCGTCGTTTCGGCCAAGGCGCCGAAGCCGGGCCAGGACTTCTTTCCGCTGACCGTCAACTACCAGGAGAAGACCTACGCCGCCGGCAAGATTCCCGGCGGTTACTTCAAGCGCGAAGGCCGCCCGACCGAGAACGAGACGCTGGTCTCGCGCCTGATCGACCGGCCGATCCGCCCGCTCTTCCCGGAAGGCTACAAGAACGACACCCAGGTCATCGTCACTGTCATGCAACATGACCTGGAGAACGATCCGGACGTCGTGGCGATGGTCGCCGCCTCCGCGGCGCTGACGCTTTCCGGCGTACCCTTCATGGGTCCGGTCGGCGGGGCACGCGTCGGCTACATCAACGGCGAATATGTCCTCAATCCGCACCTCGACGAAATGGACGAATCCTCGCTTGACCTCGTCGTGGCCGGAACCCAGGACGCCGTGCTGATGGTCGAATCGGAAGCCAAGGAACTGCCCGAGGACGTCATGCTCGGCGCCGTGATGTTCGGCCACAGGGGCTTCCAGCCGGTGATCGATGCGGTCATCAAGCTTGCGGAAGTCGCCGCCAAGGAGCCGCGCGAATTCGAGCCGGAAGACCATTCGGCTCTCGAGAACGCCATGCTCGAAATTGCCGAGGCCGAGCTGCGCAACGCCTACAAGATCACCGAGAAGGCGGCACGCTACGCCGCCGTCGATGCCGTCAAGACGAAGGTCAAGGAACACTTCCTGCCGGAAGGCGTCGAGAATCCCGGGCACACCGCAGAAGAGATCGCCGCCGTCTTCAAGCACCTGCAGGCGAAGATCGTCCGCTGGAACATCCTTGACACGCAGAGCCGCATCGACGGCCGCGATCTCGTCACCGTCCGTCCGATCGTCGCCGAGGTCGGCCTTCTGCCACGCACCCACGGCTCCGCGCTGTTCACGCGCGGCGAGACGCAGGCAATCGTGGTTGCGACGCTCGGCACCGGCGAAGACGAGCAGTATGTCGATTCCTTGACCGGCATGTACAAGGAAAACTTCATGCTGCACTACAACTTCCCGCCCTTCTCGGTCGGTGAAACAGGTCGTCTCGGTTCGCCGGGCCGCCGCGAAATCGGCCATGGCAAGCTTGCCTGGCGCGCAATCCATCCGATGCTGCCGACGGCGGAACAGTTCCCCTACACGTTGCGCGTCGTCTCGGAAATCACCGAGTCGAACGGCTCGTCGTCGATGGCGACCGTCTGCGGCACATCGCTGGCCTTAATGGATGCCGGCGTTCCGATCGCCAAGCCCGTCGCCGGCATCGCCATGGGCCTGATCAAGGAAGACGACCGCTTCGCCGTTCTCTCCGACATCCTTGGCGACGAGGACCATCTCGGCGACATGGACTTCAAGGTTGCGGGCACCGAAGCCGGCGTCACCTCGCTGCAGATGGACATCAAGATCGCCGGCATCACCGAAGAGATCATGAAGGTGGCGCTCGATCAGGCCAAGAGCGGCCGTGTCCACATCCTCGGCGAAATGGCCAAGGCGATCTCCGAGAGCCGCGGCCAGCTCGGCGAATTCGCGCCGCGCATCGAAGTGATGAACATCCCGGTCGACAAGATCCGTGAAGTCATCGGCTCCGGCGGCAAGGTCATCCGCGAGATCGTCGAAAAGACCGGCGCCAAGATCAACATCGAGGACGACGGCACTGTCAAGATCGCCTCGTCCTCCTCGAAGGAGATCGAAGCGGCCCGCAAGTGGATCCACTCGATCGTCGCCGAGCCGGAAGTCGGGCAGATCTACGAGGGCACGGTCGTCAAGACCGCCGACTTCGGCGCCTTCGTCAATTTCTTCGGCGCACGCGACGGCCTCGTCCACATCTCGCAGCTCGCCTCCGAGCGCGTCGCCAAGACGACCGACGTCGTCAAGGAAGGCGACAAGGTCTGGGTCAAGCTGATGGGCTTCGACGAGCGCGGCAAGGTCCGCCTCTCCATGAAGGTCGTCGATCAGGCAACCGGCAAGGAGATCGTCGCCGAGAAGAGCGAAAAGAAGGACGGCGGCGAAGCGGCCGAATAAGGGCGAATCGCCCGAAGCATTCGAGCGTGGCTCCGTGCGCAAGTGCGGAGCCACGCCCGTTTCCGCCGTCGTAAGCCCCTCCCCAACCCCTCCCCACAAGGGGAGGGACTCACTGCTGCAGCCGCCTGCCGCCATCCGAACCTCGAAATCGAGGAACCGTTGAGGAATGGAGAGGCGGGGCGACAGGTAAGCCCTCCCCCTTGTGTGGAGGGGTTTCGCCATTGACCTTGAAATCGGAATCCAGCCCATGAGCCGCGACGCGCTGAAAACTCTGTTCCACCCGTTCGATACCGGCGTGATCGAAGCTCCGCAGGAAGGCGAGCGCGTTCTCTTCCTGGGCGCCGAGGCCGGCTACAGGCTGCCTGGAGGCTTCGCCGGGTCAATCGCTGCCGTACAGCCGCTGAAGCCCGTCTATCGCGCTCTGAAAGCGGCGCAGGCCGACGTCGCGCCGATTGCTACCGGAGACGAGTATGACGTCGCACTGGTGCTCTGCGGCAAGCACAAGGGAGAAAACGAGAACAGGATCGCCGAGGCGCTGAAGCGCACCCGCACCGGCGCCCTGATCGTCGTCGCAGGCGCTAAGGAGGACGGCATACAGCCGTTGCGCAAGAAGATTGCCAGATTCGGCTGGGATGGCGATTCCATGCCGAAATATCATGGCGTCGCCTTCTGGTTCACTCGGCCGGACGACATTTCCGAGGCCGCCGCCAAGCTCGCCAAGGTTCCCGTGCGCGTCGACGGCGTTTTCGACGCCTCGCCCGGGATGTTCTCGCATGACCGCGTCGATGCCGGCTCGGAGTTGCTCGCCTCGCGTTTGCCCCATGACTTCACCGGTCATGCAGCGGACTTCGGCGCGGGTTGGGGCTATCTTTCGGTGAAGCTCGCCGAAGCCTCACCAGGTCTCAAGGGCATAGACCTGTTCGAAGCGGATTACGAGGCGCTGGAGGCTGCCCGTGCCAATATGGCGACGAATGCGCCCTCGACACCGGCACGCTTCTACTGGCACGACCTGACGGCCGAGGAGACACGCGACAAGTACGATCTGATCGTCATGAACCCGCCCTTCCACGAAGGGCATGCCGCAGAGCCGGCACTCGGCGCGGCGATGATCCGGGCGGCCGCCAAGGCTCTCAAACATGGCGGTCGGCTGATGCTGGTCGCCAATCGCGGCCTGCCCTACGAACAGGTCCTCAGCGAGACTTTTCAGCAAAGCGGCGAAACCTGCCGCAATGCGCGCTTCAAGGTGCTCTGGGCAAAGCGCTGAAGATCAGCCTGCACGACCGGACGGAGAAGCGCGACTTATCTGACGCGCCAAGTGCCATGCCAGGCTGCGGGAGAGATTACCGCAGCCTTGCCTTCAACGAGGCATCCGGAAAGCAGGTGGGCGTGATGCCGTTCTTCGCCTGCCAGTCGCCAAGCGAGCGGCGGGTCTTGTAGCCGGGCAATCCGTCGACCTTACCGACGTCGTAGCCAACCGCCGTGAGCGCCTTCTGCATGCCAAGCACGTCGGAACGCAGCATCTTGCCGACATCGCCCCATTCAGCCCGAAAGGCGCCGCTTCCCGCGGCGATGCGATCGGCGAGATTGCCGATGAAGAGCGCGTAGAGATCGGAATTGTTGTATTCCTTGAGGACGTAAAAATTCGGCGTAACCACGAAGCTCGGGCCATGCCTGCCGGCAGGCACCAGCATCATGCCGGGAGCCGAGCGCTCCCCCGGCGGAAAAGGCTTTCCGGACACGCGCGCTATCCCCATTTCAACCCAATCGGCGATGGGGCGGGCAAGGTCAGGGCCTTCCTGAGCACAAGATACCGTTGCCGGGATCGAAACTTCGAAACCCCAGTCACGGCCGCTCTGCCAACCTTTCTCGGAGAGGTAGTTTGCGATCGAGGCGAGGCTGTCCGGAACGGAACTCCAGATGTCGCGGCGGCCGTCTCCATCGAAATCGACCGCGTATTTCAGAAAGCTCGAGGGCAGGAATTGCGGCTGGCCCATGGCGCCCGCCCATGAGCCGCGCATGTCCGCTTGCCGGACGTCGCCGCTCGCGAGCATGTGAAGCGCGGCGATCAGCTCGCGCCGGAAAAGCTCGGGCCGCGTCGACATGAAGGCCTTGGTCGCCAGCACATCCATGATCGGATGCGGGATGTTCGCCCGGCCGAAGCCCGATTCGCGTCCCCAGATGGCAAGGATGACCGACCCGGGAACGCCATAGGTTCTCTCGATCTTCTGCAATGTCGAGGCATGGGCGCTTGCAAGACTGCGGCCGGTGGCCGCCAGTCCCTGCAGCCGCTTCTCGGAGAAATAGGAGCCGGGCGAGGAAAACTCGGCCTGGCTCTGCTTGCGCTGCTTCGCCTTTGGAAAGCCTGGCGGCGCTAGATCGGGAAGATCCCAATTAAGTCTCACATCCCGAAAGGCAGCTCTGAATGCGGCTGCGGAAATGCCGGCCTTTTCGGCCTCCGGCCAGAGATCGTTCTGCAGCCATTGCCGGAAATCACTTTCGACATCGGCCTTCGATGCGGCGAAACAGCATCCGGTGAATGACGCGAACGAAAGGATCAAGGCAGAAAGAAATTTCAGCATCCGGCTTCCATGATTCGATAGACGCAATGATCAGATGGTCGTGCGCGCCCTGAGCGCGGCCGTCAGCGTGCCTTCGTCGAGATAGTCGAGCTCGCCGCCGACGGGAATGCCATGGGCAAGGCGGGTGATCTTCACCTCCATGCCTTCGAGCTGGTCGGTGATGTAATGCGCCGTCGTCTGGCCCTCGACGGTGGCGTTGACGGCGATGATCAGCTCGCGCACGCCGCCCCTGGCGACGCGATCGACGAGGCTCTTGATATTGAGATCGTCCGGGCCGATGCCATCGAGGGGCGAAAGCGTGCCGCCGAGCACGTGGTAGGCGGCGTTCATCGCGCCCGCACGCTCCAGCGCCCAGAGATCGGCAACGTCCTCCACCACGATGATCACCGACTGATCGCGCCGCTCATCGGTGCAGACCGTACAGGGATCGATCGTATCGACGTTGCCACAGCAGGAGCAGAGCCTAACCTTGCGGTGCGCCTCGCCCATTGCGTCGGCAAGCGGCCCGAGCAATTGCTCCTTCTTCTTGACGAGATGCAGGGCCGCCCGCCGGGCGGAACGCGGCCCGAGGCCCGGCACCTTCGCCAGGAGCTGGATGAGCTTTTCGATTTCGGGACCGGTGACTCGCTTTGCCATGGGCGGCTTTTATAGCATTTTGCAGTCAGGTGGAATCATCTGACTTCGCACAAATGCGGCAAGAACAAACAGCGAGCCCTGCGAACGCCCTGGAGCATGACGCCGACGAAGAAACCCGCTGAGCGCGTGAACGCGGATCAGAACGGCAGCTTCATGCCGGGAGGAATCGGAAGGCCGGCCGTCAGCTCGCGGGTCTTTTCGGCCTGCACGGCCTCGGCCTTCTCCTTGGCATCCTTGTGGGCGGCAACGATCAGATCTTCGAGGATTTCGACGTCGTCTTCCTTGAAGAGCGAGGGATCGATCTTCAGGCTTTTCAGATGGCCCTTGCCGTCGAGCCGGACAGTGACGAGGCCTCCACCCGAGGTGCCGTCGACTTCGAGCGCAGCGATCTCCGCCTGCAGCTTCTCCATTTTCGCCTGCATTTCCTTGACCTTGCCCATCATGCCCATGATGTCGCGCATCGTCGTCTCCTGTTCTTGTATTTCTGCCTGAGATAAGCGCCGCTTGTGCTATGCGCCATGCTACTCGATGTCGCCGCTATTCTATATCGTCACCGGGCACGATATCGCCGTCCTCGGATTCGGCGGCGGCCGGCACAAGCGCCTCGACCTCCTCTGCCGCGGCGCGAATACGCACATCGGTGATCCGGGCACCGGGAAAGCGCGCGAGGATCGCGGCAACGTCCGGATCCTGGCGCGCGTCATTGACGCGCTCTTCCTGTGCGCGCTGCTCTGCCTCGACAAGCGTCGGCTCGCCGGGTTCACGGCTGTAGCTGACGACCCAGTGAATACCGGTCCATTCCTTGAGCTTGACCGCGAGTTCACCGAGCAGCGTCTTCGGTGCGTCCTCGGGCACGTTGACATCGAGGCGGCCCGGCTCGATGTGCACGAGGCGCAGGAAACCACGCACCAGCGTCTTCAGCTTGATGTCGCGGTTCTTGGCGCAGAGTTCGGCGATATCGCTGATCGAGTTGACCGGGACCTTCGGTTCGGGTCTGGCGGCGGTTGCCGGCGCCAGACTTTCTTCGGTGCGGCCGACGCCGATCGGCTGTGGTGCGGCATCCGGGACGGCGCGCAGCATCGTGGCACCGTTGCCGGACGGCCTTTGCTGGGGCGCCGCCTCCCTGGAACGGGCCTCGACCGACCCACCGGCGGACTGCTGCTCAGCGCTGCCGCCATTGCGCGTCGGTGTCGGGCGTCCGCCGGCATCCCCACCCGAAAGCTCGAGCAGCCTTCGCGCGGCCTCCTCCGGCGAGGGAAGATGGGCGGCATGGGCAAGCCGGATCAGGACCATCTCGGCAGCACCCGCCGGGCGCGCCGAGCTTTCCGCTTCGGGAATGCCCTTCAACAGCATCTGCCAAATGCGCGAGAGGGTGGTGACCGCGATGCTGCCGGCGAACTCGGCGCCGCGCGTGCGCTCGATCTCGCTCAGAGACTGGTCGTTTGCCGCCTCGGGCACGTATTTCATGCGCGTGACGAGATGGGTGAAATCGGCGAGGTCAGTCAAGACCACGGTGGGATTGGCCCCTGCCTCGTATTGAGCGCCGAATTCGCGCAGCGCTGCGGCCGCATCGCCCTTGATGATATGCTCGAAGAGATCGACGATGCGCGCCCTGTCGGCGAGCCCCAGCATCGAGCGCACAGTTTCCACCTGGACGGCGCCGCCGCCATGGGCGATCGCCTGGTCGACCAGCGACAGCCCGTCGCGCGCCGAGCCTTCCGCAGCACGAGCCACCATCGCAAGTGCTTCCGGCTCGAACGCCACGGCCTCCTTGCTGAGGATTGTCGAGAAGAGGCCGACCAGATCGGAGGCGCTGATGCGCCTCAAATCGAAGCGCTGGCAGCGCGACAGCACGGTGATCGGCACTTTGCGGATCTCGGTGGTCGCGAAGATGAACTTCACGTGCTCCGGCGGCTCTTCCAGCGTCTTCAGGAGGCCGTTGAAGGCCTGCGTCGAGAGCATGTGCACTTCGTCGATGATGTAGACCTTGTAGCGGGCGGAGACCGGCCGATAGCGTACCTGCTCGATGATTTCGCGAATGTCGTCGATGCCGGTATGCGAAGCGGCGTCCATCTCGATCACGTCGACATGGCGGCCGTCCATGATCGCCTGGCAATGCTCACCGAGGACGCGAAGGTCGATCGTCGGCCTGTCGATCTCTGCGGTCTTGTAGTTCAGCGCCCGCGCCAGGATACGCGCCGTTGTCGTCTTGCCGACGCCGCGCACGCCGGTCAGCATATAGGCCTGAGCTATGCGGCCGGTCTCGAAGGCGTTGGTGAGCGTGCGCACCATCGGCTCCTGCCCGACCATGAGGTCCGAGAAATCCTTGGGGCGATACTTGCGCGCCAGAACGCGGTAGGCGGCCGGTTTGTCAACAGGCGAATGGGGGGGTGAATTGGCGGATGAAATAGGCGCTTCGTCGCTCATCGACCCTGCCGCTGTTCGAACTCGTGTCCCGACAGGACGGAGAAGAAGGTGGGAGGCTGGCACGGTGACCCGTGCCGGAGCTCGTTAGGGCTGCTTCCTTCCGGACCTGACCCGGTTGGCGAGTGGCTCGTCCACCACCAACCTCCCGGCCTCCATATCGGCAATATCTGAAGCAAATGCAAGCCAAGCCATCAAAAAACTGATATCGATAATGCGAAACTGGGCGAATCCCTTTCGAGGAGAATCTCTTGTCAACCTTCACGCTCGACGAGCGCCTCGAGCGCGACGGCATCCCGATCGCGTCGATCGGTCTCTGCCAATTGCGCCTGATGAATGATCGGCGCTGGCCCTGGCTTATCCTCATACCCCAGCGCGAAGATGTTTCGGAAATCTTCGAGCTGTCGCCGCTCGACCAAACGATGCTGACCTTCGAAACGATGCTGGTGGCAACGGCCCTTAAGAAAATGACCGGAGCCGAGAAGATCAATGTCGGCGCACTCGGCAACGTGGTCCGACAGCTTCATGTGCATGTCATCGCACGCCGGACAGGCGATCCCAACTGGCCGGGTCCTGTCTGGGGGTTCGGAAAGGCCGAGCCCTGGCCGGAGGCGGAGCATGAGGCATTCGCAGCAGGCATACTGGAAAATCTTTGAACATGACGAAAACGATCTTCGATCTTCACAGCCCTCACCCGGAGCCGAGCACCTTCGTCGCTTTCGCCGAAAATCACCTCGACCGGCAGTCCGAGCACCGGCCGGACGATTGCCTGGAAGCGGCTCTGAAGCATCCCGGCGCGCATTTTCTCGCCTTCTCCGGCGCCAAACTGATCGTCAAGCATGACGCGAAGATCATCGACCCGCTCTTTGCACCCTATGAACTCGCCGGCCTCGAGCCGACGCTCGACGAGGCTATCCTGCTCGGTTACCTCCCGAATGGAGAACCGCGGCTTGCGGTACCCTCGGGCCTCACCGAGGAAACCGTACCGGAGCCCTTCAAGATCGCCGATGCGCGCATGCTCTACCGCCAGCAGATGCTGCCGGAAGAACTGCTGGGGCAGTTTGCACAGGGGTCGAGCCTGATTGTCTGGAACGCCAACAATCGCTTCTGCGGCCGTTGCGGCGGCCCGATGGACGGAGCGGCCGGCGGCTATCGGAGGGTCTGCACCGCCTGCGGACACATGGTCTTCCCGCGCACGGACCCGGTCGTCATCATGCTGGCGATCGATCTCGAGCGCGACCTCTGCCTGCTCGGGCGCAGCCCGCACTTCGCGCCGGGCATGTATTCCTGCCTCGCCGGCTTCGTGGAACCGGGCGAAACGATCGAGAATGCAGTCAGACGGGAGACGCAGGAGGAGGCGGGTATCCGCATCGGCCGCGTGCGTTACCACGCCTCCCAGCCCTGGCCGCTGCCGCATTCGCTGATGATCGGCTGCTACGCCGAGGCGAAGTCGACCATCATCAGGCGCGACGAGCAGGAACTCGAGGACGTGCGCTGGTTCACGCGGGCGGAGACCGAGGCGATGCTGGAGCGCACCACCGGAATTGCCGACACGGGCGACGAGCACATTCCGCCACCGAAGGGGGCGATCGCGCATCAGCTCATGCGCGACTGGCTAGCCTGGCCGGAGCGAAGCTGACAGGCTTTCGCAGGGCCGAAGTGCCGGCGATGGCAGTCCTCGCTCCGGCGGCAGCCGGCAGCGCAGGACCGGCATCGCATTTCCCCTTAAATCGAGGTCGATTCAAGGGGACCAGGATCAGCGGCCGTAGACGGCGGCGTGAATCTGCGAACGGGAAAGGCCGATGTCGCTCAGCGCGTGGTCATCCAGAGCTTTCAACTCGCGGATTGCGCGGCGCTTCGTTGCATATTCCATGAGCTTCTGGCGGATTTTCATGTTTGACACTCCATAACTTGACGAGTGTCAAATAGGCATTTGCCCAAGATTTAAGTAGCACCGCGATTGCAGATTAGGCATGCGCTGAACGCGTAGCCGGCTAACGCACTTTTGCCATTTTTCTCCGCAGAGGAAATGCACGATCGCCGCGGTCCGGAGCTCTTGTGCCTGGGAATCACACCGGCCGCGGGACCTGATCCCGCTGGACCTCAGAGCACTCCACGCATCGGATGCGCCGGGTAGCTACCGAGTATGCGCACGTTTTCCGAGAAGAACCGCAGCTCGTCCATCGCGTGGCGCACGCCCAGGTCGTCTGGGTGGCCCTCGATATCCGCATAGAACTGCGTCGCGTAGAACTTGCCGCCGAGCTGATAGCTTTCGAGCTTCGTCATGTTGATACCGTTCGTCGCAAAGCCGCCGAGCGCCTTGTAAAGTGCGGCCGGGATGTTGCGCACCTTGAAAACGAAAGTCGTGATGATCAACTCCTCGTCCGACTTCCGTGCAATCCCCTTCTCCTCGCGCGAAAGCACGACGAAACGGGTGACGTTGCTATCGGTATCCTCCACATTCTCGGCGATGATTTCCAGGCCATAGAGATCGGCGGCAAGGCGCGGTGCAAGCGCCGCCATCGAGCGGTCGCCGGTCTCCTTGACGAGCTTGGCTGCGCCCGCCGTGTCTCCCGCCACGACCGGCTTCCAGCGATTGGCACGGACGATCTTGCGGCACTGGCCAAGAGCGTGGATATGGCTGTGCACCGTGCGGATCTCGTCGTGCTTGACGCCCGGCAGCACCATCAGCTGGAAGCGGATCGGCATGAAATACTCGCCGACGATATGCAGACGAGACTCCGGCAGAAGGTGATGGATATCGGCCACGCGTCCCGCAATGGTGTTTTCGATCGGAATCATGGCGAGATCGGCCTCGCCATTTTCCACCGCCAGAAAGGCATCCTCGAAAGTCTGGCAGGGCAGCGGCTCCATCGACGGGAACATGTCGCGGCAGGCCATGTCGGAATTGGCGCCGTAGTCGCCCTGGAAGGAAATCCGGTTCGTTTTGGCAATCACTTTGACTTCCCCTCAGCTTCTGGCGCGAAGAATGCGGCGGGCCTTCTCGAGGTCGTCTGGCGTATCGACGCCAAGCGGCACCGAATCGACGATTTCGACATCGATGCGCATGCCGGCTTCGAGCGCCCGCAGCTGCTCGAGCGACTCGCGCTTCTCGAGCGTCGAGGGCTTCAGCGACACGAAGGTCTCAAGCGCCTTGCGTCGATAGGCATAGAGGCCGATATGGTGATAGAGCGGGCCCGTCCCGTGCGGCGCGGTGGCGCGGGTGAAATAGAGCGCTCGCAGCCGGCTCTCCGAAAGCGGCGAGCCGACGACCTTGACGACGTTGGGATTGGTCTTCTCATGCTCGTCGGTGATCGCAACCGTGAGCGTGGCAATGTCGGTCGCTGCATCCTCGAGCGGCTTCAGCGCCGCGCGGATCGGCTCCGGCTCGATCGTCGGCAAGTCGCCCTGCACGTTGATGACGATCTCGGCCTCACCCTCCGGGTCGGCCTTCATGAGCGCCTCGAAGATCCGGTCAGAGCCGGACTGGTGGTCTTCCCGTGTCATGATCGCCTCGAACCCGGCATCGCGCACCACTTGGAACACCTCCGGGTGATCGACGGCGACGACGATCCGGCCGACATCGGCCTCCTGAGCGCGCCTGGCCACCTGTACGATCATCGGCAGGCCGCAAATGTCGGCGAGCGGCTTTCCCGGCAGGCGCGTGGACGCCAGGCGCGCTGGAATGAGCACGATCGATTTGCGCGATTTTTCTCGAATCATCTTTCGGCCTTCAAAGTCCCCACGGAAAGTGTCAAAAGGTCTCACTGCGGGGCCGATAATCACTGTTGCAACGCAGAGCCAAAAGACATAGGTTCCGCGCGATTTCAAGATGGGCCGGCCTTTTGTTTGCGCCGGTGGCAAAGGGAGCGTTTGCAGATGAATCCATATGTGAACATGGGTGTGGGTGCCTTGCTGGGTACGGTCTTCGTGCTGATGACCGTTTCCATCGCATCGGAAGGCATTTTCCATTCCGAAGCTCCCGAGAAGGAAGGCTTCGCGATCGTCGCCGAGGAGACGACCGGAGAGCCGGATGCTGCCGGCGGCGGTGAAGCCACTTCCGAACCGATCGGTCCGCTGCTGGCCAAGGCCGACGTCTCCGCGGGCGAAGCCGTATTCAAGAAGTGCGCAAGCTGTCACACCGTGGAGAAGGGCGGACCCAACAAGGTCGGCCCGAACCTCTGGAGCATCGTCAACCGCCCGGTCGCCTCGCATGAGGGCTTCAGCTATTCCGCCGGCATGCAGACCTTCGCAGAAGGCGGCAAGGTCGTCTGGGACTACGACCATCTCAGCTACTTCCTCGAAGCGCCGAAGAAGCACGTACCTGGCACGGCGATGGGCTTTGCCGGCATCAAGAAGGCCGACGAACGGGCCAACCTGATCGCCTGGCTGCGCGAGCAGGCGGACAGTCCGGCGCCGCTGCCCGCCGCCGACGCCGCAACCGGAGCTACAGAAGCCGCTCCGGCGCAAGGCGAGGCTGCCCAAGGAGCCCCGGCACCCGCTCCCGCCCCAGCCAACTGAGCGTCCTCAGACAGTCCTTTTGAAAAGCCCGGCCTCAGCCGGGCTTTTTCATGTCGCCTCCAGTGGTGCAGTCCTCGCACACCTCCAAGAAGGCGCGCGAAAGCGCGAGAAGCGCATCCGAAACCACCGCTGTCGGAATTTGCTTTGGCAATGCTAAAATCTGTGCATATGAAAGCATGAACGCAACCCGATGCGATCTGATCTGAGCTAAATCCCGCCCGATGACGAGCGGGACGTATCCGCTCGGACCGAAGGAGCGGACGATAAATGACCGAGAGCCAGGCAAAGACTTTCCTGTTCGAGAAGAACCAGAACCCGCTGGCGGCGAGCGAGCGCGAGGCGCTGCTTGAGAACCCCGGCTTCGGCCGCGTGTTCACCGATCACATGGTGACGATCCGCTATTCCGAGGGGCGCGGCTGGCATGATGGCAGGATCGAAGCCCGCAGGGCTTTCGATCTCGATCCCGCGACCGTGGTGTTCCATTACGCCCAGGAGATCTTCGAGGGCATGAAGGCCTACCGGCTGCCCGACGGCGGAGCGGCACTGTTCCGCCCGGACGCCAATGCCCGCCGGTTCCGCAACTCCGCCCTCAGGCTGGCCATGGCTCCTCTGCCCGAGGACATGTTCGTCCAGTCCGTGCGCGAACTGGTCCGCGTCGATCGCGACTGGATCCCGAGCGCCGACGGAGCCGCTCTTTATCTCCGGCCGTTCATGATCTCGACCGAGGTGCTTCTCGGGGTCAAGCCGTCCTCCGATTATGTCTATTGCGTGATCGCCTCTTCGGTCGGTTCCTATTTCAAGGGGGGAGCACCGGCGGTGACGCTCTGGGTGTCCGAGAACTACACGCGGGCGGCTCCGGGCGGAACCGGCGAAGCCAAGTGCGGCGGCAATTATGCGGCGAGCCTCGCCGCCCAGGCCGAAGCGACCCGGGAAGGCTGCGAGCAGGTGATCTTCCTCGACGCGGTCGAGCGGCGCTATGTCGAGGAGCTCGGCGGCATGAACGTCTTCTTCGTCTTCGACGACGGATCGCTGCAGACGCCGCCGCTCACCGGCACGATCCTGCCCGGCATCACCCGCGATTCGCTGATCACGCTCGCCCGCGACCTCGGGCTCACCGTGCGCGAGGAACTCTATGCCATCGATCGGTGGGAGGCGGATGCAAAGAGCGGTCGCCTCACCGAAGCCTTCGCCTGCGGTACGGCGGCGGTCGTCACCCCGATTGGCCATGTTAAGGGCCGCAAATACAACTTCACCATCGGCAGTGGCGGCGCCGGCCAAGTCACGGGCAAGCTGAAGGCAGCGCTGCTCGACATCCAGAACGGCCGCGCGCCCGACCCGCACGGCTGGATCGACCGGCTGTTCTGACGCCGTCGGGGCTTGCCGCGCCGCCTAGAACCTTTCCGGGCCAGTGCATCGGGGCAATCTCGCGATCACATCAACAGATAGGCCCAGGCGGAGACGCTGACGACGCCGAGCGCCGTCGTCAGCGTGATCGTCGATGAGGCGAGCCCGTGGCCGACATTGAAATGATTGGCGATTAGCCAGGCATTGACGCCGGTCGGCACGGACGAGGTCAGCACCAGCGCCGCGGTCCAGCTCTCGCTCAGGCCGAGAAGATGGCAGGCGGCGAAAACCACCCCCGGCAGGACCAGGAGCTTCAGGGCGCTGGTAACGGTGGCAAGCCCGGTATTGCCTGCGAGGCCGTATCTGTTGAGCGCCATGCCGATCGAGACAAGCGCGGCCGGCGCGGCGACACCGGCAAGCTGATCGACGACGATCTTTGCCGGCCCGCCGAGCGGCTGCCCGACGAGATGGAAGAGCGCGCCGAAGGCAAGCCCGATCACCAGCGGATTGCGGACGAGATTGCGCGCGACCCCGACAAGCAACCTGGCGAGGCCTTGCCCCGGCTTGCCGCTCGTCTTGCGTTCAGCCCGTTCCATGAACACGGTCCCGGCGATCATCATCACCGGCAAATGCACCGAAAGCAGGATCGACAGCGCCACGACCCCCTCCTCGCCCACAACCCGGGAAACGAGCGGCAGGCCGATGAAAACGGTATTGGCGAAGGCGGACGAGACGCCTGCGAGCACGCCCATGCGCGGATCACGGCCGAAGCCGAGGGTGGCGGCGAGATGACCGATGGTCCAGGTGACGGCCACCCCTGAGAAATACGCAAGCCAGAGCGGCCAAGGCGAACCTTCCTTGAAATCCGCCTCGGCCAGGGTGCGGAAGAGCAGGACCGGCACAGCCACGCGAAAGACGAAATCGCCAAGCGCCTCCCCGACCGCCGGCCCCAGATAGCCGAATCGGACGACGAGCCAGCCGGTCAGGATCAGGATGAAGATCGGAAGCACGTTCAGGAAGACTTCGGACATGGGCAGGCCTTTGGTCCACGACGGTCGGAGATGGATCGACGATCGCGGGCGATTCCAGAAGGGCGATTGGATGGCGGGCGGGGATGAGCGCGCCTTCGTTCATGCAGGTGCGGGTACAGCCATAGCGCCGTTTGATCGACAGAGGCAAGGGCATGCAGCATCACATGGATCAGGACGCCGCCGCGGAAACGTGAGCGGAACCTTTCGGTCGACGCAAGCGTTGCGAAGCAAGGACTGGGCCATGACAACAGAACATCCGATCTATTCGCATCGGGACGACGACCCGCATCTGACCGGGGATGCGCTGGCGGAGAAGGTTACGCGCTTCCTTCATTACGCAACCCTCATCGACACGAGCGACATCTCCGTCATCGCTGCCGGCAACATGGTAATCCTTTTCGGTTCCGTCCCGCGGGAAGCAGATATCGCCTGCGCCGGCGAAGCTGCCGCTTCGGTCATCGGGGTGGGAAAGGTCGAGAACCGACTCATCGCACGCGGGCAGGCGGGGGAGATTTAAGCCCCGCGTCCGGCTATCGAAAAGAGCGTCGCACCGGCTCAGCGTCGAAACATCGAGACCTTCTCGAAGCCGTTCCCTGCCGATCGCTCAGAGGTTGACGCTTGGCACGGAGGGGCTACCTTCCTCAGAGGAGGCTCGCGATGTGCGGACGCGTCTATATCAAAAGCAATCTCGACGAGCTGTTGCGCGGCTTCTCCTTTGCCGAGCGAAGCGCAGTCATGGGCATGGCCAACCAGTTGCCGCGCTATAACGGTGCGCCCTCCCTCACTTACCCGATCATCATCACCGACGTGATCCGGGACCCGGATGTGTTCGGGCCGACCTTCGTCAGCGCCCGCTGGGGGCTCATTCCGCGCTGGATGAAGGCACCCGGTCGGCCACCGCCGGTCAATGCACGCTGCGAAGGCATTTCCACGATCGGCCTCTTCAAGCACGCCTATCGCTACCGCCGCTGCCTCATCCCTATCGACGGCTTTTTCGAGTGGAAGGACATCCATGGCACCGGCAAGCTGAAGCAGCCCTACGCCATTGCCATGAAGTCTGGCGAAGCCTTCGCGCTCGCCGGCATCTGGGATAGCTGGCGCGACCCGAAGACGGACGAGGACATCCGCACCTTTTCAGTCATCACCTGCCCGGCGAACGAAATGATGGCGAAGATCCACGACCGCATGCCGGTGATCCTCGCACGAGAAGACTACGACCGCTGGCTCTCCTCGGAACCGGACCCTTCAGACCTGATGAAGCCGTATCCGGCGGAACTGATGGCCATGTGGCCGATCGACCGGAAGGTGGGGTCACCGAAAAACGATACGGCGGATGTGCTTGATCCCATTGATCCGGTCACATGAACCGGCCAAGCGGCACCGCAACGCTCGGGGGTGTGGACTTCGTTGGGTGTAATGGCGGACAGAGAGGGATTCGAACCCTCGATACGCTTTCACGTATACACGCGTTCCAGGCGTGCGCCTTCAACCACTCGGCCACCTGTCCATCCGTCTCAGCCGGTGGTCAGTCCGGCTGGTGTGACGCCGGCAAATCCGGCGGACGGGCGCGATATATACCGATGATGCGGGCGGGATCAACTGGTTTCTGACAGATTGTTGACAGGACGCGAGATGGCCGAGGAGGTGCCGCCATTGCGCATCTCCGGCGGCACGCCTATTTCTATGCGCGGGACGCGCAAACTCGCAAGACTGCCCGCCTCAAGGGAGCGAATGGACGAGCGGCGCGAATGCCCAGCAAAGGAGGACGAATGCGGCTCTTCTTGCGCTTTGCAAGCTTTCTCGCGCTTACGGCCGCCGTTTTTGCCGGGACGATCGATTCGATCCAGTCGGTGGCGGCCTCCGCTCCAGTGATGACCCCGCTTGCCGACGGCATCGAGGTCCTCGGGCCCGAGGCAGCAGGTTGGGTGCAATCGTTGCAGCGCGCGGATGCCGGGCCGGCCGTCTGGCTCACCGCACTGCACTGGACGTTCAAGCAGCCGGCCTTCGCCGTTTTTCTTGTTATCGCCCTGCTTCTCTGGATGGCGGGTTACAGGAAGAGGCCCGCCGCCGGGCGCTTTGCCGCCTGAGCCCGTCCCGCTCGATCCTCAATGCCTCCGGCGTGCGAAAGGAGCCCGAGATGTTTCTGATCGACATGTTCAACAAGAAGACGATCCTACCGGATGCCGAGACGGCGCTACCTGGTCGCGCGCAAGAGATCCCGACGGCCGAGACGCATTTCGTCTCCGGCCGCCCGCTGAAAGGTCCCTACCCCGACGGCACGAAGAAGGTTCTCTTCGGCATGGGTTGCTTCTGGGGCGCCGAGCGGCTGTTCTGGAGGATGCCCGGCGTTTACGTAACGGCGGTCGGCTATTCCGGCGGGCTGACGCCAAACCCGACCTATCAGGAGACGACGACGGGGCTGACGGGCCATGCCGAGGTGGTGCTGGTCGTCTATGACCCTGAAAAGATCTCGTTTGCCCGCCTGCTCAAGACCTTTTTCGAGGAGCACGACCCGACCCAGGGCATGCGGCAAGGCAACGATGTCGGCACCACCTACCGCTCGACGATCTACGTCTATGACGAAGAGCAGCTCGCCGAAGCGAACGCGGCCACCAGCGCCTTTCGCAAGGCGCTGGTGGCCTTCAACCATGGACGCGAGATCACGACGGAAATCGCAATGGCCGGTCCCTTCTATTTCGCCGAGGACTACCACCAGCAATATCTCGCCAAAAGCCCCGACGGCTATTGCGGATTGCGTGGAACCGGCGTCAGCTGCCCGATCGGTTGAGCGGATTCGGGTTGGGAGGCCCGCCGTTTTCTCCCTACAAGCTCTTCGCCGCCGGCCCTCTACACCAGGGCCGGCGGCTTTTTTACCATCCGAAAAATTTTGAGTGTTTTTTTGCTTGAGCCGTGCAAGGATGCGGCCACCCAAGCCTTAAACAGAAGAGGGGCGGGATCCGCGGCACGGTTTCGCCCGGAAGACCCGAAAACATTCAATTGCGACGACAGGGCTGAAAGATGAAAAAAACTATTCTCGGTCTCTTTGCTTTTTCGATGATGTCCGCGACGGCACTCGCCGCCGATATCAAGCCCGCGATCATCTACGATCTCGGTGGCAAGTTCGACAAGTCCTTCAACGAGGCCGCCTATAACGGCGCCGAAAAGTTCAAGGCCGAAACTGGTATCGAATATCGCGAATTCGAGATCGCCAACGATGCCCAACGCGAGCAGGCGCTTCGCCGCTTCGCCAGCGACGGCAACAGCCCGATCGTCATGGCCGGCTTCAACTGGGCCGCATCGCTCGAGAAGATCGCTCCGGAATATCCGGAGACCAAGTTCGCCATCATCGATATGGTCGTCGAGAAGCCGAACGTGAAGTCGATCGTCTTCAAGGAGCAGGAAGGCTCCTATCTCGTCGGCGTGCTCGCCGGCCTCGCCTCCAAGACGAAGACCGTCGGCTTCGTCGGCGGCATGGATATCCCGCTGATTCACAAGTTCGCCTGCGGCTATGTCGGCGGCGCCAAGTCGACCGGCGAGGGCGTAAAGGTGCTCGAAGCCTATACGGGTACGACCCCGGACGCCTGGAACGATCCGGTCAAGGGCGGTGAAATCGCCAAGTCGCAGATCGACCAGGGTGCGGACGTCGTCTATCACGCCGCCGGCGGCACCGGCGTCGGTGTTCTGCAGGCGGCGGCAGATGCCGGCAAGCTCGGCATCGGCGTCGACTCCAACCAGAACATGCTGCAGCCGGGCAAGGTGCTGACCTCAATGCTGAAGCGCGTCGACGTCGCCGTCTACGACGCCTTCACGACCGCCAAGGACGACAAGTTCGAATTCGGCGTCTCCAATCTCGGCCTCAAGGAAGACGGCGTCGGTTACGCCCTCGACGAACATAACAAGGCCCTGATCACGCCGGAAATGCTCGATGCGGTCGAGAAGGTGAAGGCAGAGATCATCGCCGGCAAAGTCCAGGTGCACGACTACATGACCGACGAGTCCTGCCCCTACTGATCTGACTGAAGGTCAATCGAAGCCGCCGGTTCGAAGACGAGCCGGCGGCTTTTCTGTGCGGCCTGCCATACCAACGGCAGTGGATTGTGACCGATCCGATCGGACACAATCCACTGCCGTTGGCATCAGTAGTGCGGCGGGCGCGTCACCGGGGTCGCTTCCCGCGTCTGCTCCTCGAGCGACAAGAAGCGCTCCGTCAGCCGATCGAGCTTGGCACGCGTCTGTTCGACCACTTTCCATTGCTCAGCCAGTTGATCCGAGAGCTCCTCGATCGTCTTGGCCTGGTGCGCCATCATTTCCTCGAGGCGGGTGATCCGGTCATCCTCGCTCATGCTGTTCTCCAATCTCTTCATATCGGCAGCTACCCCTACGCCTCAGGCTCGCGCCCCGGCAGCCAAACCTTGGGCAAAACCCGGGTCGCGGGCGGAAAGCAGCTTGTGCAGATGCACCATCATGCCGGCCGCGAAAAGCGGCGTCAGCAGGTTGAGAAGCGGCACGGCCAGGAAGGCAGCAAGCAGCAGCCCGCCAAGAAATACCGTTGCGCGATGCTTCCTGCGGAAGAGCCGGGCCTCCTCCGGCCTACGATGCCGCATGGCGGCGAACTCGAAGAATTCGCGCCCGAGCAGATAGCCGTTGACGAGAAAGAAGGCGATGAGGTTGAGCCCGGGTACGAGCAGGAGAAAGAGCGCGAGAATATTGCCGAGAATGACGACGCCGAGGAATTTCGCCGAACTGACGACCGCCTCGGCAAGCGGCAACGGCACCCCCGGCGGCTCGCCGGGGTAGTCGCGCTTCTCCACGACCTCGGCAACGTCGTCGAGAAAGAAACCGGCGATCATCGCCGTAACCGGGGCGAGCAGCAGCGCCAGGCCAAGGGCAAGTCCGAGGCTTGCGAAAATACCGAGAACGAGAGTGAGCCATCCCGCCCATTCGGGCGTGCCGGGTATCAAGGTGTCGATCCAGGGCAGCGCAAGCCAGGCGAACAGCTCGCGCAATGCGAACCAGAGCGCGACGAGCGAAAGCAGAGTAAGCCCTATGACCTTCCAGAAAACGGCACGCGTCTCGGCCGCGAAAAGGTTGGCGAAGGCAAGACGCGCCGCCTCGAGAATCATGACCTGTCTCCCTAGAGCACATATGGGCCGCAAGCATGTAGGCAGAGCGCTCGCCGGCGACAAGTCGGCCGCGATCTCACGCACAATTCTTCCGGCCGCTGGCAAAGCTGTCGCATGGCGATATGTTAGGCGCAGGATCGCGCGGCAGGAGCCTACAGCGCCGCGCCTGCTTTCAGACGCGCAAAGGTCGCTGCAGCACTTTGAATCACTGCATGTTTTTATCCCTAAATCGGGTAGGATTTGGGGAAACGTGCAGCAGGGGAAGGAAATGTCTGAGCAAAGAACACTCGCAAGTCTCGCCGTCCTCGTGCAATCGGGCGAGATCGACCCGGTTGCGCTTGCGCAGGAGACGCTTGACCGTATCGACAACCACGCCGATCAGGCGATCTTCATCGGCCTGACGCGGGAGCGTGCGGAGCGGGAGGCCGAGGCGGCCTCGAAGCGCATGAGGGCCGGGCGCTCGCTTGGCCTGCTCGACGGCCTCCCCGTCGCCTGGAAGGACCTCTTCAACATCCAGGGAAACGTGACGACGGCCGGTTCCGTCGTGCTCAAGGACAGTCCGCCGGCTGAAGCCGATGCCGCGGTCGTCGGCGCCTTGTGGGGTGCCGGCATGGTCACCGTCGGCCGCACCAACATGAACGAGTTCGCCTTTTCCGGTCTCGGCATCAATCCGCATTATGGCACGCCGCGCAATCCGGCCTCGGCCGACGGGCATCGGATTCCCGGCGGCTCCTCCTCCGGTTCGGCGGCAGCCGTCGCCGCCGGTCTCGTGCCGCTGGCGATCGGTACCGACACGGGCGGTTCGGTGCGCATACCGGCGGCGATGACCGGGATCGTCGGCTACAAGGCAACACGCGGCCGTTATGCGATGAAGGGCGTCTTCCCGCTTTCCGGAAGCCTCGATTCGCTTGGGCCGCTCTGCCTGACGGTCCAGGACGCGGTCTGGGCGGACGCGGCCATGCACAGCCTGACCGCTCCGGTGATCCGCCGCTCGGAGCCGGCAGACCTCTCCCTCGTCGTCCCCGAGACGATCGTTTTCGATAATGCCGAAGCCGAAGTCGTCACGGCTTTCGAGGCCGCGATCCGGAGACTGGAGTTAGCCGGCGTGCGGGTCAGACGCCGGCCCTTCCCGAGCTTCTCGGCGGTCTTCGATCTGATGAGCCGCCACGGGGCGCTGGTGAACGCCGAGGCCTATGCGATCCACCGCGAGCGCCTGGCAAGCCCCGACGCGGCGCGGATGGATCACCGCGTCGTTGCCCGCCTCCGTCTTGGAGAGGCGATCAGCGTCAGCGACTATATCGCTCTTCTCGATGCCCGCGACCGACTGATCAAGGAGACACTGGAAACCCTGCAGGGTGGCGAACTGATTGCTCATCCGACCCTGCCGCATGTGGCGCCGCCGATCGAGCCGCTGCTTGCGGACGACGACCTCTTCTTCAAGATCAATGGCAGGAGCTTGCGCAACACGCTGATCGGCAATTTCCTGGATTTCTGCGGCATCTCCGTTCCCTGCGGCTCGGGCGCGGCCGGCATGCCGGTCGGCTTCCTGCTTTCCGCCCCGCATCACCAGGACGACCGGCTGCTTTCCGCAGCACTCGCCCTCGAAGCCGTCATCCGGGGCGAGGCATGATCCTCTGCTTCGATATCGGCGGCTCGGCCATCAAGGGCGCGATCACCCATTCGCCGGAGCGGATTTTCCCCCTGCCCCGGCGCGAAACCCCGCTTACGGATTTCCGCCGGTTCGTCGAGACGATGGAGTCCATGATCGACGAGGCGGGCGGAATTCCGGACGGCGTGGCGATTTCCATCACCGGCGTCATCGATCCGCAGACGGGGCGGATCAAGTGCGCCAATATACCCTGTATCGACGGGCGCAAGCTTACGGCCGAGCTCGAGTCTGCGCTGCATCTGCCGGTGGTGATCGCCAATGATGCCGATTGTTTCGCGCTTGCCGAGGCCGGCATCGGTGCGGGGCACGGCCACCGCATCGTCTTCGGCGCGATCCTCGGCACCGGCGTCGGCGGCGGACTGGTGGTCGATGGCAGATTGATCAATGCCGATGGCGGCTTTGCCGGCGAATGGGGACACGGGCCCGTCGCCGCTCGCGAAGCCGGGGATCCGCCCATCGCGATCCCGGCCTTCGATTGCGGCTGCGGCCAGCGCGGCTGCGTCGATACCATCGGCGGCGCGCGTGGGCTGGAAAGGCTGCATGCGGCCCTCCATGGCGACGCGCTTGCCAGTCACGAAATCATCGAGGCGTGGGAGCGAGGGAATGCCGGGGCGGCACGAACTGTCGAAGCCTACGTCGATCTCGTCAGTTCGCCGCTGGCACTCGTGATCAACATCACCGGCGCGACCATCGTTCCCATCGGCGGCGGCCTGTCGAATTCGGAGGCGCTCGTCGCCGAAATCGACCGGACGGTGCGCCAACGCGTGCTGCGCCGGTTCGACCGGCCGCTGGTGGTGCGCGGCGAATGCCGGCTGGAGCCGGGATTGATCGGCGCCGCCCTGCTTGGCTTCGGAGGACATGGATGAGCAAGATCCTGCTCGAGGTCTGCGTCGACGATGCGCACGGCCTGGCGGCGGCAGTCGAGGCCGGCGCCGACCGGATCGAGCTCTGCTCGGCTCTCGCCGTCGGCGGGTTGACGCCAAGTGCCGGCCTGATGGCTTTGGCAAAGCCGCCACCGACCCCCGTCTATGCGATGATTCGCCCGCGGCCCGGCGATTTCGTCTTCAGCCCCGCAGAGCTCGACGTCATGCGCCGCGACATCGATGCGGTACGCGCGGCGAGCCTTGCGGGGGTCGTCCTCGGCGCTTCACTTTCCGACGGCCGGCTCGACGAGCGGATGCTGACCAAACTTGCGGGACACGCCGCTGGACTGGGCATGACGCTGCACCGGGCGTTCGACCTGGTTCCGGACTTCGAGGAGGCGATGGCGATCGCCGCCGAGCTCGGCTTCGAACGCATCCTGACCTCGGGCGGAGCGAGGAACGCGCCGGAGGCCGTCGACAGGCTCGCCCAACTCGTCGACCTCGCCGCAGGGCGGCTCTCGATCATGCCCGGATCCGGCATTAACCCCGATACGATCGGCGAGCTGCTGCCGAGGCTCAAGGTCACCGAGGTGCACTCATCCTGTTCCATTCGTGAGCCGGCTAATGACAAGCGCCTTATCGATATGGGCTTCGCGCCGCAAGAACGGCGGCGCACGGATGCCGCAATGATTCGGGCGATGAAGGCGTGGCTTGGAGCATTATAGAGGCGGGCCGGGCGTCAGAGTTGCCTTCCGAACGAGCCCTTCGAAAAACCCTCCCCACCTCCCCACAAAGGGGAGGGCTTCGATGCAGCGCTCGCCTGCATCCCGCCCTCGCGACAGATGCCTAGGGCTTGAACATCGACGCGAGCTCTGAGCCCCTCTCCTTGTGGGGGAGGGGAACTGCGGACGGAACCTCAGGCGGAATGAACCACTTCCCCGCCGATCCATGTGGACTTCAATTGAAGATCCGGCGTCAGCAATAGGAAATCCGCGTCCGCGCCGGGGAGGAGCCGGCCCTTGTGCGAAGCAATGCGCATGGCATCGGCGGGATAGGCGGAGGCCATGCGGATGGCCTCCTCGAGCGGCAGGCCGAGCTTCAGGTGCACGAAGCGGACGGAGGAGAGCATGTCGATATCGGCGCCGGCGAGCGTGCCGTCGGCAAGCGTCAGGCGTCCGTCCTTGCGCAGGATCTCCCGCCCGTTCAGGAAAAAGCTCGTCATGTCAGTGCCGATCGTCGACATCGCATCCGTGACCAGGAATATCTGTCCCGGCCCCTCCTTGCCGCGGATCGCGATACCCATCGTTGCCGGATCGACATGGAAGCCGTCGGCGATCATGCCGGCGTGGAGCGTGCCTGTCGCAAGCGCGGCGCCGACCACGCCCGGCTCGCGGTGGCCAAGGCCGCTCATGGCGTTGAAGAGATGCGTGACGGTGCGCGCGCCCGCCCTGGCATGGGCGCAGGCCGTCTCATAGCCCACATCCGTATGACCGAGGCTGACGACGACGCCGGCATCGGCAAGTGCCGTCACCTGCTCCTTCGTCGCGTTTTCGGGGGCAAGCGTCACCATGAGGCAGCCGAGCGCCTTCATGCACGCGAGCATCTCATCAAGGTCGGCCGCCTCCATCGGGCGGATCAGCGAGGGATCATGCGCGCCCTTGCGGGCGACCGAAAGGTGCGGACCCTCGAGATGCAAGCCGAGGAAGCCCGGCACTGCCGCAGCCTTCGCTTCAATCCCAGCCTTTATCACGGCGGTGCGGACGTCGCGACGGTCGGTGATCAGCGTCGGCAGCAGCGCGGTCGTGCCGAATCGTGCATGGGCGCTGCAGATCTGCCGGATGCCGTCGAGGGTCGGCTCATCGTTCAAAAGAACTCCGCCACCCCCATTGACCTGCAGGTCGATGAACCCCGGCACGAGAAGAAGGCCGCGCGCGTCGATGGTCTCCGCCTCGGTCGGGGCTGAGTTCGCCGGAACAATAGCTTTCACATGGCCCGACTCGATCAGCAGCACGGCGCCGTCATGGCAGTCGATGCCGTCGAAAATCCGCGCTCCGGTGATTTGCTTCCTGGTCATCGTGTCTCCGTTACCTTCTTGAGGCTCGCCGGCGCATCCGGGTTGAGACCGCGCGAGCGCGACCAAGCTTCGACGAAGCCATAGAACGGCAGAACCAGCGTGAGCGCGTCGGTGATCGGGTGGCCGGTCTCGACGAAGGGCAGGCGCTTTGCCCTGCCTGTCCGCGCCGAGGTGACGCGCACGACCGCCCCCTTGGCGCTCAACCCATCGGCAACTTCGGCGACTGAGGCTTCGGCGGCATCACGCGCGGCGAGCGCCAGCACCGGGAAGCGCGCCCCGACGAGCGCCACCGGCCCATGGAGCACTTCCGCCGCAGAATAGGCCTCCGCGTGCATGCCGGATGTCTCCTTGAACTTCAGCGCCGCCTCGCTGGCGATCGCAAGTGCCGGGCCGCGGCCGAGCACATAGAGCGATTCCGCCTGATCAAGCTCGACGGCGAAGTCCTGCCAGTCAAGCTTCACCGCTGCCGCGAACTGCCGGGGCAGATCGGCAACCGCCCGCTTCAATTTCGCATCGCCCGTCCATTCGCCGAGGACGGCGAGGCCGGCAACGATCGAGTTAACATAGGATTTCGTCGCTGCGACGGCAATTTCGGGCCCGGCGAGAATATCGAGCGGATGGCTACAAGCGTCCGCAATCGGCGACGGCAGCGTATTGGTAAGCGCGATCGAAACGGCGCCGGCACGCGTAGCGGCCTCGGCCATCGCAACGATGTCGGGGCTTTTTCCCGACTGCGAGATGGCGATGGCCGCCGCCCCGCCGAGCTTCAATTCGGCACCATAGATCGAGGCAAGCGAGGGGCCAAGAGAGGCGACGGGCCGGCCGCAGGTGAGCTCGACCGCATATTTCAGGAACAACGCCGCATGGTCGGAGGAACCGCGGGCGATCGTGACCAGGAAGGCCGGATCCTTGGCACGCAGTGCGGCACCCGCCGCGGCAAGCGCCTTCGCCGAACGATCGAGCAATCGTGCGGCGGCCTCGGGAATCTCGTCGATTTCTCGCCGCATATTGGTCGGCATGTTTTCAATCCTTTCCAAAAATGGAGGTGCGCTCAGCTTTCCGGGATCGTCAGCTCCGCGACAAAGTCATAGGCATCGCCCCGATAGAGCGATCGGGTGAATTCGACGACGCGGCCCGAAGCGAGATAGGACACGCGCTCGATCGAAAGGCCTGCCGCACCGACGGCAACGCCAAGCATCGCCGCATCCGGGTCTTTGATGTTGCAGGCGGAAATACGCTGCACGGCGCGCACCGGCCGGGCGTCGGCCCTTTGAAGCGCGGCATAGAGCGACGAGCTGACGGAAAGCGGGTCAGGCAGGAATTCGGCCGAAACGCAGGCGCGTTCGATCGCAAGCGGCATGTCGTCGGCGATACGGAGCCGCCCGAGGCGCGCGACCAGCGCATCCGCCGGCAGTCCGAGCGTCATCATCTCGTCCGGCGATGGATGAAACAGACCCCGCTCCAGCCACTCCGCCCGCGTGTTGAGGCCGCGCCGGGCCATGTCCTCGGTGAAGGAGGTGAGGCGCGAGAGCGACTGCTCGACCCGCGAGACGGGCCGGATGACGAAGGTGCCGGAGCCGTGGCGGCGCACGAGCAGACCGTCCCGCACGAGATCGTCGACCGCCTTGCGAACGGTCACGCGGCTGACATTGGCGTAGTCGGCGAGGTCCCGCTCCGGCGGCAGCGCATCGCCGTGATTGAGCTTGCCGGACAGGATCGCCTCTTCCAACGATTGGCGGAGCTTGAGGTAAAGCGGACCGGGGCCACCGGCCAGAAGGCCTTCGCGCGGCAGGATGGCGGCAAGCGCATGGCTCATGCGACGACCTCCGGCCGCGTGCCGAAGCGCTGAGCCGCAAGCGCGACCGCGCCGCTCAGCGCGTCCGCCTCGGCTTCGACGAAATGCGGCTGGTGCCGTTCGGCAAGCCAGGGGCGGTAGAGGGGCGCCAGCCCGCCGAGCAGGCAGATCGCCCGCGCTCCTCTCGCGACCACGACATCCAGCGCCTCGTCGACGGTGATCGCGGCGGCTCTCAAGAGGCGCGTCGCCACGGGATCGCCGCGACTTGCGAAATCGAACACGCGGGGTGCGTAGCGGCCGAACTCGCCGGGCTTGGCGAGCCGCGCGAAATCAACGACGTCACGGGGATCGTTGTTGAACTCCGAGAGCACCGAGCCCGTGACCGGCGAAGCTTCATGGATGCCGTCATAGGCGAGCAGGCTTTCCTGCAGGAGAGCGTGGCCGATGCGAGCGCCGCTGCCATGATCGCCGATGGTGAAGCCCCAGCCGCCAATGTAGCTGACGGCCTCGCCCTGTCGTGCGATATAGATCGTGCCAGTACCGAGAATGGCGACGGCGCCATCCTTGTCACCAAGAGCGCCTTGAAGCGCGATCAGCCCGTCGGATTCGATGTCGGCGGCGGCGAAGGGAAGGCGCCGCTTCACATAATGCACTGCGTCGCCGACATTATGTCCCGCGACCCCGAGGATCGCGCTTGCGGCGTTGACGCCCGCCGGGTCCAGCCCCGCGTCTTCGAAAGCAGCGCGCGCCGCATCGGCAATATTCTGAAGCGCCGTTTCCGGATCGGTGAGAATATTGGCGGCACCGGATTTTCCGCGCCCAAGAATATAGCCATCCGGGCCTGCGACCGCAGCCCGGCAGCTCGTTCCACCGCCGTCGATTCCGATGAGATAGGATGTCATGAGCACCTCCGCACTTTCAAAATACCAAAAAAATACCATTAACCAAGCATGATTTCGCGCCAAGGTTCAAATCGATAAAGAAACCCTTGAATACATTGGATCATTTTCTTCTCGCGACGCTTTGTTGCGCCAAAAGTTAAATTTCCCCTAGACAATTGGTATTTTTTTGGCATTAATTCGGGAAGAGGAGAACGACGCTATGCAGGCAACGAAGACCGAAGGGCGCCTTGATGAGGCAAGGGGGTTGGATCGAATGGATCCGGCGCTTTCCCTTCGCCTGCTCGCCTCCGGGCAACAGGCCGCGGCAAGATCCGTCGATGCCGCGATAGAGGCGATCGCGGCCGCGGCCGCTCTCGCCGCGGGCACACTCTCTTCCGGTGGGCGGCTCGCCTATGCCGGTGCAGGAAGTTCCGGCCTGATGGCCATGGCCGACGCGCTCGAACTGCCGGGTACCTACGGCATTCCCCAGGAGCAGATCGTCGTGCTTCTGGCCGGCGGCACCGCAAGTCTCGGTGACCTCGCCGGCGGCTATGAAGACGACACGGAGCTTGCGCGCGGCGATGTCCGCAAGGCCGGCATTACGGCCGCTGACTGCCTCATTTCCGTTTCCGCCAGCGGCTCGACGCCCTATGCGCTCGCCGCCGCCGACGAGGCACGCAAACACGGCGCGAAGGTCATCGCCATCGCCAACAATCCGGGCGCCGCTCTCTTCAAAGGCGCCGACGTCGCAGTCCTCTTGCAGACGCCGCCGGAGGTCGTCTCCGGCTCGACGCGCATGGGCGCGGGCACGGCACAGAAGATCGCGCTCAACATGCTTTCGACACTCGTCGGCATCCACCTGGGGCACGTGCTCGACGGTCACATGGTCAATCTGCGCGCCGACAACATCAAGCTGCGCGGCCGAGCCACGCGGATCGTCTCTGACGTTACCGGCGTCGGCGCCGAAGAGGCGGAACGGCTGATCGATACCGCCTCCGGCTCGGTGAAGCTTGCGATCCTGCTCGCCTTGGGGGCGAAAGACGCCACGCAAGCCGAAGCCGCGCTCGCGAGGGCCAATCAGAATTTGCGTCAGGCGATCGCGATCGTCTCGCAGACATGAAACTGGGATCCAAACCGCGCCCGCGACGGCGCCTACAAGAGGGAGAACCTGAATGACCCGCACGACAATGAAAGGCCTGCTGCTCGCATCGAGCATCCTCGGCTCCGCCGGGCTTGCTGAGGCGCAGGACGTGACGCTGACGATCGAGAGCTGGCGCAATGACGACCTGGCGATCTGGCAGGAGAAGCTGATTCCCGCCTTCGAGGCCAAGAATCCGGGCATCAAGGTCGTTTTCTCGCCATCCGCTCCGACGGAATACAACGCGGCGCTCAATGCCAAGCTCGATGCGGGATCCGCCGGCGATCTCATCACCTGCCGGCCGTTCGATGCTTCGCTCGAGCTCTATAACAAGAAGCATCTCGCCGACCTGACCGGACTTGCCGGCATGGAGAACTTCTCCGACGTGGCCAAGTCCGCCTGGACGACCGACGATGGCAAGTCGACCTTCTGCGTGCCAATGGCGTCGGTCATCCACGGCTTCATCTATAACAAGGACGCCTTCGACCAGCTCAAGCTTTCCGTACCCACGACCGAGGAGGAATTCTTCGCCGTGCTCGACAAGATCAAGGCGGATGGCACCTACATCCCGATGGCCATGGGCACAAAGGATCTCTGGGAAGCCGCCACCATGGGCTACCAGAATATCGGCCCGAACTATTGGAAAGGCGAAGAAGGGCGTCTGGCGTTGATCAAGGGTGAGCAGAAGCTTACCGAAGAGCCGTGGGTAGAGCCCTATCGCGTGCTCGCCAAGTGGAAGGACTATCTCGGCGACGGCTTCGAGGCGCAAACCTATCCTGACAGCCAGAACCTCTTCACGCTCGGCCGCGCCGCGATCTATCCGGCGGGCTCGTGGGAAATCGCCGGCTTCAACACCCAGGCACAGTTCAAGATGGGCGCCTTCCCGCCGCCCGTTAAGAAGGCCGGCGACACCTGCTACATCTCCGACCACAACGACATCGGTATCGGACTCAACGCCAAGAGCCCGAACGCAGAAGCCGCCAAGACCTTCCTCACCTGGGTCGCCTCGCCGGAATTCGCGGAAATCTACGCGAACGCTCTGCCCGGCTTCTTCAGCCTGAACTCGACCGCGGTGAAGATGACCGATCCGCTTGCCCAGGAATTCGTCTCCTGGCGCGACAAATGCAAGTCGACTATCCGCTCGACCTACCAGATCCTCTCGCGTGGTACCCCGAACCTCGAGAACGAGACCTGGGTCGCATCGGCCAACGTCATCAACGGCACCGAGACGCCGGAAGAGGCTGCCAAGAAGCTGCAGGAAGGCCTGGACAGCTGGTACAAGCCGGCGAAGTAAAGCTCAAGGGGCGCGGGACGAGATTCCGCGCCCGTCCTCCCGCCGCGCATAGCGCCGCACCTCGTCCGTGCGCGGTCGGATCTTCGCCGTTCCTTAGCGTAGCTGCGGCGATTACGGAGGCGCCATCAAAGCGCCCAGTGCTTTCGAACGAAATCGGGGCTGCGCTGCAAGCCAGCCATTGGAACGGGCCAGAGGCCGATGACCCCACGCGAGACCATGATCGATGAAATTGCGCTCAAGCGCCCGCGGCGCTGGCACATACTCGTCTTCCTGACGCCGGCGCTTGTCATCTACACGGCGGTGATGATCCTGCCGCTGATAGAGACGCTGCGCCAATCCTTCTTCAACACGGTGGACGGCGAATATACTTTCGTGGGCCTCGGCAATTTCACCGTACTCTTCGGCGACCCGCGCTGGGCCTCGGATTTCTGGAACGCGCTCAGGAACAACGTCGTCTTCTTCTTGATTCACATGGCGGTTCAGAATCCGATCGGCATCGCGCTTGCCGCCATGTTGTCGGTGCCGAAGCTGCGCTTCAGCGCCTTCTATCGCACGGCGATCTTCCTGCCCACGCTGCTCTCCTTCGTGATCGTCGGCTTCATCTGGAAGCTGATCCTATCGCCGATCTGGGGCGTGGCGCCTTATCTCATGGATCTGGTCGGGCTCAAATGGCTCTTCGCGCCCTGGCTCGGCCGGCCCGACAGCGCGCTCATCGCCGTCTCGCTGATCTCGGTCTGGCAGTATATCGGCATCCCGATGATGCTGATCTACGCGGCGCTCCTCAACATTCCGGACGAAGTGATCGAGGCGGCAGAACTCGACGGCATCACCGGCTGGAGCCAGTTCTGGAAGATCAAGCTGCCCCTGATCCTGCCGGCGATCGGCATCGTCTCGATCCTCACCTTCGTCGGCAACTTCAACGCCTTCGACCTGATCTACACGGTGCAGGGCGCGCTCGCCGGCCCGGACGGGTCGACGGACATCCTCGGAACGCTGCTCTACCGCACCTTCTTCGGTTTCCAACTCCAACTCGGCGACCGCTCGATGGGCGCGACGATCGCGACGGTGATGTTCCTGATCATTCTTGCCGGCGTTTCGCTTTACCTCTTCGTCATCCAGCGCCGCATGCGCCGCTATCAGTTCTGAGGAGGAACAAGATGTCGAAAGCACGCACCTCCCTCGCCCGCACCGGCGCCGTTCATTTCGCGCTGATCGCCTACACGCTTATCGCGCTCTTCCCGGTGTTCCTGACGATCGCCAATTCATTCAAGAGCCGCAACGCGATCTTCCGTGAGCCCCTCGCGGTCCCGACGCCCGAAAGCTTCAGCCTGATCGGCTATGAGACGGTGCTGAAACAGGGCGATTTCATCGGCTATTTCCAGAACAGCGTTATCGTCACGGTGGTCTCGATCGCGCTCGTGCTGCTCTTCGGGGCCATGGCCGCCTTTGCACTCTCCGAATATCGCTTCCGCGGCAACACGCTTATGGGGCTTTACCTGGCGCTCGGCATCATGATCCCGATCCGGCTCGGCACGGTCGCTATCCTCCAGGGCATGGTCGCGAGCAACCTCGTCAATACGCTGACGGCGCTGATCCTGGTCTATACGGCGCAAGGCCTGCCCCTGGCGGTGTTCATTCTGTCCGAGTTCATGCGCACCGTTTCGGACGACCTCAAGAATGCCGGACGCATCGACGGGCTTTCCGAATACGCGATATTCTTCCGATTGGTGCTGCCGCTCGTGCGGCCGGCCATGGCGACGGTCGCCGTCTTCACCATGATCCCGATCTGGAACGACCTCTGGTTCCCGCTGATCCTCGCGCCGGCGGAACCGACGAAGACCATCACGCTCGGGTCGCAGATCTTCATCGGCCAGTTCGTCACCAACTGGAACGCCGTGCTCTCGGCGCTGTCGCTGGCGATCTTCCCGGTGCTCGTCCTCTACGTCATCTTCTCGCGGCAATTGATCCGCGGCATCACGGCAGGAGCGGTCAAATGAACTCTTCCGAAAGCCCGATCCGCGTCCTCGTCGCCGGCCTCGGCAATATGGGACGCAGCCATGCGCTCGCCTATCACGAAAACCCCGGTTTCGAGATCGTCGGCCTTGTCAACCGCTCTAAGGTCGATCTGCCGGAAGCCTTGGCCGGTTACGAGCTTCGCCCAAGCTTTCCGGAGGCGCTTCTCGAGTTCAGGCCCGAGCTCTGCTCGATCAACACCTATTCGGACAGCCATGCGAGCTATGCGGTGACGGCCATGGAGGCAGGCTGCCACGTTTTCATCGAGAAGCCGCTGGCGACCACCGTCGCCGATGCCGAACGCGTCGTCGCCTGCGCCCGCGCCAATGGCCGCAAGCTCGTTGTCGGCTACATCCTCCGTCATCACCCATCCTGGACGCGGCTGATCGCCGAGGCGCGCAAGCTCGGCCCGCCCTATGTCTTCCGCATGAACCTGAACCAGCAGTCGAGCGGCGCGACCTGGGCGACGCACAAGTCGCTGATGCAGACGACCGCACCGATCGTCGATTGCGGCGTCCATTATGTCGACGTCATGTGCCAGATCACCGATGCGAAACCCATTGAGGTGCGCGGCATGGGCTTGAGGCTTTCGGACGAAATCGCCGCCGACATGTACAATTACGGGCACCTGCAAGTTATTTTCGAGGACGGGTCTGTCGGCTGGTACGAGGCCGGTTGGGGTCCGATGATCTCCGAGACCGCCTTCTTCGTGAAGGACGTGATCTCGCCTAACGGCTCGGTGTCGATCGTCATGGACCAGAACGCCAGGTCCGACGACATCGACACGCATACGAAGACCGCCGTCATCCGCTTGCACAGCGCCGCGACCGGGCCGGACGGCCGCTTCCTCCGGCCCGACGTGGACCAGAGGATGGAAGGCGAGCCCGGTCACCAGGAGCTCTGCGAGCGCGAACAGGCCTTCGTGCTCAAGGCCATCCGCGAAGACATCAATCTCGACCGGCACATGGACGATGCGGTGCAGTCGCTGAAGATCTGCCTGGCGGCGGATGAAAGCGTTCGCACCGGCAAGCCGGTCAAGCTTTAAGCCAAGAGGGGCGACACGTGGGATCACTGCACTTGAAATCCATCCGCAAGGCCTTCGGCGGCCATGAGGTGCTGAAGGGTATCGACCTCGAGGTGAAGGATGGCGAATTCGTCATCTTCGTCGGTCCCTCTGGCTGCGGAAAATCCACCTTGCTGCGGACCATTGCGGGCCTTGAGGACGCGACCTCGGGCAGCGTCCGGATCGACGGCGTCGAGGTCGGCCATGTCGCACCCGCCAAGCGCGGCATTGCCATGGTGTTCCAGTCCTACGCCCTCTACCCGCACCTGACGGTCAAGGACAATATGGGCCTTGGCCTCAAGCAGGCCGGCGTGGCGAAGGCCGAGATCGACGAGAAGGTCGCGAAGGCGGCCGGCATGCTGTCGCTCGAACCCTATCTCGCCAGGCGTCCAGCCGAGCTTTCCGGCGGCCAGCGTCAACGCGTGGCGATCGGCCGAGCCATCGTTCGCGAGCCCAAGCTCTTCCTCTTCGACGAGCCCCTGTCGAACCTCGACGCGGCGCTGCGCGTCAACACACGGCTCGAAATCGCCCGCCTGCATCGCAGCCTCAAGGCAACGATGATCTATGTTACCCACGACCAGGTCGAGGCGATGACGCTCGCCGACAAGATCGTGGTGCTGAATGCCGGCCGCATCGAACAGGTCGGCTCGCCCATGGAGCTCTATAACCGACCGGCCAATCTCTTCGTCGCCGGTTTCATCGGTTCGCCGCAGATGAACTTCATCGAAGGCGAACGGCTCGGGGATACTTCGGCGAAGACGGTGGGGATCCGTCCCGAACATATCGGCCTGTCGCGCGAGGGCGGCGACTGGAAGGGCAAGGTCATCCATGTCGAACATCTCGGCGCTGACACGATCGTCTATCTGGAATCGGAACAGGTCGGGCCGCTCACCGCGCGGCTCTTCGGCGAGCACCGCTATGCGGCCGACGACATCGTCCATGCCACCCCTGTGATCGGCGCCATGCATCGTTTCGATGCCGATGGGCGGGTTATCAGTTCCGCGCAGTAGAGGCGGACGTATTTGGCCCGTCACCTTAGCCCTTCCCCCGCAAGCGGGGCGAGGGCACCGGCCCAATTTGTGATCGACGTCTATACCCCAGAGTAGATTTTGTCGCGGTGCAGCGCGATTGGGTGGGGCGGCACGGCTCCTTCTCCCCGTCTGCGGTCCTCTGCTGAGAGAAGCTCGCGGCAGCGGTGAGGGGCGGAGAGACGCCGGAACCTGTCCTTTGACACTAATCACACATGCGTGATCTTCAGTCGCCGCAAGGTCGAAGCCATTGCAGTCCTTGGTTTTTCTCGCCTTTTCCGGGCAACCGGAAAACACCCTTGCGCTACGGTAGAAATTAACATACGCTATTGTACGTATATTAGCGCTTTCCGGTATTTGATGTCCCTAATATTGGATCCGCTTCACTCTCCCCTCGGACCGCGCAGCTGCAGGCATTGGGCTGTGAGCGGTTCTTTCGCATGGACATCGCGATGCATAAGAATCGAGCGATACTGGCCGCCGCGCTGGCAACCGTGCTTTTTCTCGCCGGCTGCCAGAAGGACGAAGAGCAACAGGCGGCACCTTCGGCCTTTCCGCCTGCCCAGGTCGCCGTCTTCACGACGGCGGCGGAACCCTTGCCTATCACCAACGAACTGCCCGGCCGCATTACTGCGACGCGGATCGCCGAGGTTCGCCCGCGGGTTTCCGGCATTGTCGTTGAGCGGGTGTTCCAGCAGGGCTCGATGGTGGAGGAAGGCCATGTGCTCTACCGGATCGATCCGGCTCCTTTTCAGGTAAAGGTCGACAGTGCCGAGGCGACGCTGAAGCGGGCGCTTGCCGTCCGTGACCAGGCCAGGCAGACCGCCGACCGTCAGGCGCGACTGAAGGAGGCACAGGTTACCGCAGTCCAGCAATATGACGATGCCATTGCGGCGCTCGCCCAGGCCGAGGCCGATGTCGGCATTGCCGAGGCGGGCCTCGCGGAGGCGAAGCTCAACCTTGAATACGCCAATGTCACGGCGCCGATCAGCGGCCGGATCGGCAGGGCGCTTATCACCGAGGGTGCGCTCGTCAGCGCCAACGGCTCGGACAACCTCGCGACGATCCAGCAGCTCGACCCGATCTATGCCGACTTCACGCAATCGGCGACGGACCTCATGCGGCTGCGAAAGGCGCTTGAGGACGGGCAGCTCATCAGCGCCAGAAACGAGGCGGAAGTTCAGCTGATCCTCGACGACGGCACGTCCTATCCGCACAAGGGGAGGCTGCTCTTTTCCGAGGCGGCCGTCGATGCGACGACCGGACAGGTGACGCTGCGCGGAGAATTCCCCAATCCGGACGGCGACCTGCTTCCGGGCATGTATGTGCGCGTCCAGATCGTGCAGGGGCTGGAGAAGGACGCGATCACGGTTCCGCAGCAGGCGGTGCAGCGCAACAATGCCGGCCAGTCGCAGGTCTACATCGTCACGCCCGAGAAGAAGGTCGAATTCCGCAACATCACGCTCGGCCGCACGGTCGGCAATCGTTGGCAGGTGACCGCCGGCCTCGAGGCCGGGGAGAAGGTTATCGTCGAGGGCTTCCAGAAGGTCGCCCCGGGCGCCCCTGTGGAGCCCTCCGACTGGAACCCCAACGCAAAGCCGGACCCGGCCAAGGCCGATGTCTCCGCAGCGGCCGGCGAAAAATCCGCCACCGCAGTGAAGTGAGAGCCCGCCCATGCCCAGTTTCTTCATCGACAGGCCGATCTTTGCCTGGGTGGTGGCAATCTTCATCATGGTCGCCGGGATTATCGCAATACCGCTCTTACCGGTGTCGCAATATCCGGACGTTGCCCCGCCGCAGATCTCGATCAACGCCACCTATCCCGGCGCCTCGTCGCAGGACACCTATCAGAGCGTCACGCGGCTCATTGAGAACGAGCTGAACGGCGTCGAGGGCCTGCTCTATTTCGAATCGACCTCGAGCGCGTCCGGCTCGGTTCAGATCAACGCCACTTTCGCGCCCGGCACCGACCCCAGCCAGGCCTCGGTCGACATCCAGAACCGGGTCCAGCGTGTCGAGCCGCGCCTGCCGGATTCGGTCAGGCAGCAGGGCGTCCAGGTGGATGAGGCCGGTTCCGGCTTTCTTCTAATCATCTCGTTGACCTCGACCGATGGGTCGATGGATGCAATCGGGCTTGGCGATTACCTCAGCCGCAACGTCCTGAACGAGATCCAGCGGGTGCCCGGCGTCGGCCGCGCCCAGCTCTTTGCGACCGAACGCTCGATGCGCGTCTGGCTCGACCCGGACAAGATGCTCGGCCTCAACCTCACCGCCGCCGACGTGACGGCGGCGGTCGAGGCGCAGAACGCCCAGATTGCCTCGGGCTCGATCGGCGCCCAGCCGAACCCGATCACCCAGCAGATCAGTGCGCCGGTGGTGATCAAGGGACAGCTTTCGACGCCCGAAGAATTCGGCGCCATCGTGCTCCGGGCGAATGCCGACGGCTCGGCGGTGCGCCTGCGCGACGTTGCCCGAATCGAGATCGGCGGCGAAAGCTATGACTTCTCGACTCGTCTCAACGGCAAGCCCTCGGCCGCGATCGCCGTGCAGCTCTCGCCAAGCGGCAATGCCATGGCGACCTCCAGGTCCGTCAAGGCGCGTATGGACGAGCTTGCCGAATTCTTCCCCCCGGGGCTCGAATATTCCATCCCCTACGACACCTCGCCCTTCGTGAAGGTCTCGATCGAAAAGGTGATCGAGACGTTGGTCGAAGCGATGGCGCTCGTGTTCCTCGTCATGTTCCTGTTTCTCCAGAACATCCGCTACACGATCATACCGACCATCGTCGTGCCGGTCGCGCTGCTCGGCACCTGCGCGGTGATGCTGGCGATGGGCTTCTCCATCAATGTGTTGACCATGTTCGGCATGGTGCTGGCGATCGGCATCCTCGTCGACGACGCGATCATCGTCGTCGAGAATGTCGAGCGCATCATGTCGGAAGAGGGGCTGACGCCCAAGGACGCAACCCGAAAGGCGATGCGCCAGATCACCGGCGCAGTGATCGGCATTACGCTGGTGCTCGCCTCGGTGTTCATTCCGATGGCCTTCTTCCCCGGCGCCGTCGGCGTCATCTATCGGCAGTTCAGCCTGACCATGGTCGTTTCGATCCTGTTCTCGGCGTTCCTCGCCCTGTCGCTGACGCCGGCGCTCTGCGGCCGATTGCTGAAGCAGGTGCCGAAAGGACACCATCACGCCAAGCGCGGCTTCTTCGGCTGGTTCAACCGCGGCTTCGACCGTACGTCGCGCGGCTATACTCGGGCTGTCGGTGGTCTCGTCACCCGCGCCGGGCGCCTGATGGTCATCTATCTGGCGCTGCTCGCAGGGCTTGGCTGGGCTTTCCTGCAGCTTCCCTCCTCCTTCCTGCCGGACGAGGACCAGGGCTATGTCATCGTCATGATGCAATTGCCCTCGGAAGCGACCGGCAATCGTACCACGGAGGTGATCGAGCAGGCGGAGACGATCTTCGGGAAGGAGCCGTCGGTCGACCGAATCGTCGCGATCAACGGCTTCTCCTTCTTCGGCACCGGCCAGAATGCCGGGCTTGCCTTCGTGACGCTGAAAGACTGGAGCGAGCGCGGGGCCGACAATGCCGCCCAGGCGATCGCCGGCCGCGCGACCATGGCGATGAGCCAGATCAAGGACGCGATCAGCTTCGCGCTGTCGCCGCCGGCGATCCAAGGACTCGGCACCACCGGCGGTTTCTCCTTCCGCCTACAGGACCGCGCCGGCCTCGGCGAAGCGGCCCTCGCGGAGGCGCGCGACCAGCTTCTCGGGCTGGCTGCCCAGAGCACGGTCATCACCGGCGTTCGCTTCGAGGGCATGCCCGATGCGGCGCAGGTCAGCGTGGTGATCGACCGCGAAAAGGCCAACACCTTCGGTGTGACCTTCGCCGACATCAACTCGACGATCTCGACCAATCTCGGTTCCTCCTATGTCAACGACTTCCCCAATGCCGGCCGCATGCAGCGCGTGACGGTGCAGGCCGACGAGAACAAGCGCATGCAGACGGCGGACCTTTTGAACCTCAATGTCCGCAATGCGAGCGGCGGCATGGTTCCACTCTCGGCCTTCGCGACCGTGGAATGGATCAAGGCGCCGACACAGACCGTCGGCTACAACGGCTATCCCGCCGTCCGCATCAGTGGCCAGGCCGCACCCGGCTATTCCTCCGGCGATGCGATTGCCGAAATGGAGCGGCTCGCCGCCGAGCTTCCGGCGGGCTTCGGCTACGAATGGACGGGCCAGTCGCTGCAGGAAATCCAGTCCGGAACGCAAGCGCCACTGTTGATCGCTCTTTCCTGCCTGCTCGTCTTCCTCTGCCTGGCGGCGCTCTACGAAAGCTGGTCGATCCCCATCTCGGTGATCATGGTCGTGCCGCTCGGGGTCATCGGCGCGGTTCTGGCCGTGACGATGCGCGACATGCCGAACGACGTGTACTTCAAGGTCGGCCTGATCGCCATCATCGGGCTTTCGGCGAAGAATGCCATCCTGATCATAGAGTTCGCCAAGGAACTGCGAGAACAGGGCAAGTCGCTGGTCGACGCCACCCTCGAAGCCGTCCACCTGCGCTTTCGCCCAATCCTGATGACCTCGCTCGCTTTCACCCTTGGCGTTCTGCCTCTGGCGGTCGCAACGGGCGCAAGCTCTGCGAGCCAGCGCGCCATCGGTACCGGCGTGATGGGCGGCATGATCTCGGCAACGGTGCTCGCGATCTTCTTCGTACCGGTCTTCTTCGTCTTCGTGATGAAAATCTTCGAGCGCGGCAAGACTCTCGCGGGGATGTCGCAGCGGGCATCCAAGACCAGCAGTCCCGCCGAGTGAACAGTTGCAGCGGCCTCTCTAGCCGGCCGCTGCAATCCCGATTTTGCGCGAACGACGTGCACGGGGAATGAAAGGCGCGCGGCAAGCTTCGCCAGCTAAATCCGATGCATCTCAGGGAGAATGGCATGCGCCGAACCAAGGCCGAGGCCGAAGAGACACGAAAGAAGATCCTCGATGCGGCCGAGCGCATGTTCTACGAGAAGGGCGTTTCCGACACGACGCTCGAGGAAGTGGCAAGCGAAGCGGGCGTCACGCGTGGAGCCATCTATTGGCACTTCGCCAATAAGACGGATCTGTTCCTGGCGCTCTACGAAGCCGTGCCGCTGCCGCATGAGGACATGATCGCGCGCGAGATCGAGAGCGCGGATTTCGACACGCTCTCGGTTGTCGAAGAGGCGACGGGCGAATGGCTCGAGGCCCTTGCCAAGGACGGGCAACGCCAGCGCATCCTGACGATCATGCTGCGCTGCGACTACGACAATGCCATGTCGGCGGTACTTGCCAAACAAAGGGAAATCGACCAACGCCATCACGCCATGCTTGAACTCGCCTTTTCGCAGGCGCTCGAGCGCGGGCAGCTGGAAGAGCGCTGGACGCCCGCCTCCGCCGTACGCACACTGCACTGGACGATGATGGGGCTTTGCACCGACTGGCTGCTATTCGGCCGCAGCTTCGATCTCGCGGCGGAGGGGCGCGAAACGCTTCGACGCCTCTTCTCGAGCTTCAGGCTACCGCCGGCGTAACTACGCGAAAGAAAGAGTCAGCCAAGCGCGGCTGATCTACGCGGCCAAGGCCCGCGCAGCCGCCCCGACGAGTTCTTCTTGCGTTGCCGGCTTGTCGACGAAGACGGCGCGGCTGCACTTCTCTTGCATCGCGGGAGGCAGTGACTGGCCGCTGTAGAACAGGAAGGGAATGCCACGTTCGGCGAGTTTGTCGCTCACTTGTTCGGTCGTCGCCCCGCTGAGACGAATATCGAGGACTGCGAGTGAAAGGCGCTCCGCTCCTGCGGCGTCCAACGCGGCCGCGACAGTCGTGAAGGGTCCGACGATCTCGGCGCCGGCCTCGCGGAAGGCTGATTCCATGTCGAGCGCGATCAAGAGCTCGTCTTCAACGATCATGATCCGCGCGCCGCGCAGAGAATGATTCTCGTCAATACTCCGCATCATCCTGCGGCGTCTCCGGAAGCTCGATATCGATCGTGCAGACGATCCCGTCCGGCCGAAATTCCCGACGAACCGCACCTCCCGGCAAACTCCTTTCGATCAGGACCCCGCCGAAACCCTGTTTCTCCGGCGGCTTCACCGGCGGCCCGCCGCGTTCTTCCCAGGTAACAACCAGATGGCGTCCGCTGTTCCGAAGTTTCCAGGTGAGAAGGACCTGCCCGTCCGCCGTCGAGAAGGCGCCGTATTTTGCGGCGTTGGTTGCAAGCTCGTGAAGGACGAGGCCAAAGGGCGTCGCGATGTCGGGCGGAAGCGCGACGTTCTCACCCTCGATGCGCAGCCGCTGCCGGTCAGTGCCCCCATAGGCTTCAAGCTGGCTGAGCGCCAGCGCGCCGAGTTCTGCGCCCCTCCAATCCGACTCGACAAGGAGCTTGTGCGCGGCCGCCAATGCGGATAGGCGTCCTTCGAAGCGGTCGACGAAGTCCTCGCTCGAATCGGCGGTTCTGAGTGTCTGCCGCGCGAGCGACTGGACGACGGCGAGCGTATTCTTCACCCGATGGCTCAGTTCGCTGAGGAGCAGCTGTCGCCGGCGCTCCCAGTGCTTGAGCTCCGTGACGTCGCGCGTACTTTCGAGAACCAGCCGCCGGTCGCCGAGCGGCAGGAGCTCGATTTGGCTCTCCACCGTCAGCACCCGACCTTCCTTGGTGGTGTGACGCAATTCGCCGCTCCAATGTCCCTTTCCCAGTAGCGTCTGCCGCAAAGTCTCAAAGGAAGAGCCGGGCACCACGGTCTTGAGCAGCTTTTCCTTCTGCTTGCCGAGAGCTTCCTCGCGTGAATAGCCGTAAAGCTCCTCGCTGCCGCGATTCCACTGCGCTATGCCGTCGTCGAAATCCCAGACGAAGATCGGCGAGCGGGAGAGTTCGACGAGCCGCATTTCCTGTTCGAGGCGCTGCTTGCTCTCGCGTGCATTTTCCTCGGCACGGCGGCGTTCCGTGATGTCGACGAAGGTCGCCACGACGCCGTCGATCTTGTCGTCGATCGTCCGATAGGGCCGCATCCGCACGAGATACCAGCGACCATTGCGGCTCTTGACCTCGTGCTCCACGGGCGCGAGATCCTTCAGCACCGAACGCGCGTCGTCGGCGAGGCTCTGATAGTCGAGCTGGTGGGTGAAGTCGGTGATCGGCCTCCCTTCGTCATTCGTCGTGACATTGAATATGTCCATCAGCCGCGGCGTGAAGCGTTTGATCCGCAGCGATTGGTTGACGAAGAGCGTTGCGACGTCGGTCGCCGCCATCAGGTTCTGCAGGTCGCTGTGGGCACGCGAGACGCTTTCGAGCTTCAGCTTCAGCTCGTTGTTGACCGTCTGCAGTTCCTCATTGATCGACTGCAGTTCCTCCTTGCTCGTCTCGAGTTCCTCCGCCGTCGAACGATACTCCTCGTTCATCGACTGGAGCTCTTCATTGGCCGCACGCAATTCCTCGTTGGCGGCCTCGGATTCTTCCCTCGTTATCCGCAGCCGGCTCTGGGCCAGTTGCAGTTCCTCCTGCAATTGCCGGACTGTCTCGCTCGTCCCCAGGCGGTCGTCGGGTGTTTCTGTGGGAGCCTCGCCCGACTGTTCGATCGGCTCGCCTTCGATGAACAGGACCAGGGCATGTCGCGCCGCGTCGCCCCTCTCAATCACCGGCTTCACCTGGAGATAGACACGGTGCGGCTGGCCGTCGAGTTGCGTAAGAATCGGCATCGTCAGGGTCGCTTCGTTGCGCTCGAAGGCGCGGTGCAGCGCCGAGCGCAAATCGAAGCGCAGCTCCTCGCGCACGAGTTCCGTCGCATCCGTGGTGACCGGCCCGCCGGACGGCCGGAGAAAGCGCCCGGCATTTTCCGACAGATGGATGGCGCGGTGGCCCTCGTCCACCAGCATGCTCGGCGGGGCGATCCTCTCGAGCATCTGACGATGCAGCGCGGCGTCGCTCACATTGCCGGCGGGCGACGGCGGACGGGGAGCCTGCGGTACTCGCTCCGTCGTCTGATGTGATCCAAGGAGCACGGGCAGTGCCGGGCGTCCGGAACCCGCAACCGAGCGGTAAATGCGCGCCTCACGGTCGACAATGCGAAAGAGGCCGCTGGGATGATCGGCGCTTTCGGAGGATCCGAGGAAAAGAAAACCGCCAGGGTTGAGCGCGTAATGGAAGGTGCTGCAGGCCTGCTGCTGCAATTGCCGGTCGAGATAGATCAGCAAGTTGCGGCAGGAAATCATGTCCAGATGCGAAAAAGGCGGGTCTCTCAGGAGACTGTGGCTGGCGAAGAGCACGATGTCGCGCAGCTCGCGCCGCACCCGATAGTGCTCGCCTTCCCGCTGGAAGAACCGGCGCAGCCTCTCCTCCGTGAGATCCGCTTCGATCGCCGCGGGGAAGCGTCCCTCGCGCGCAATTGACAGAGCCGCCGTGTCGAGGTCGGAGCCGAAGACCTGTATTTCCGGCGTCAGGTCGCGCCGCGCGGCTTCCTCGAGCAAGAGGATGCCGATCGTATAGGTTTCCTCTCCCGTAGCGCAGCCGGGAACCCAAACCCTGATGCTGCTGCCGGCATTCTTTCCTTCGAACAATTGTGGAATGACGTTGTCGGCGAGCGACCGGAAGGCCGCCGGATCGCGGAAGAAGGTGGTGACGGAAATCAGGAAATCGCTGAAGAGCGCCTGCGCCTCCTCGGGATTTTCGCGGAGATAGGCGTAATATTCTACGAGCGTTTCTTTCCTGGACACCTGCGCCCGTCGCCCAATTCGACGCAGGACCGTCGCGCGCTTGTACTGGGAGAAGTCATGGCCGGTTCTGACGCGCACATGGGCCAGGATGCGGCCGAGCAAATCCTCGTCGCCGGAGCGGCCGCGGACAGATGCGGCAGTGGCTCTGCTCGCAATCAGTTCGCCCAGTCGACCGGGAATTTCACGGATCGGCAGCACGAAGTCGGCAGTGTCGGTGGCAATGGCATTGCGTGGCATGGAGGCATATTCCGCCTCGTCCGGATCCTGAACAAGCACGATGCCGCCGGCCTCCTTGATCGCCCTGACGCCGATCGCACCGTCCGAGCCGGCGCCGGTGAGAATGACGGCAAATGCGGCGCCATCCTGCTCTGCAAGCGATCGGAAGAAGAGATCGATCGGGGCGCGATGCGCGTGGGGTTCCTCGAAAGGTAGCGCGGCGACAATGCCGTCGGCGATCTTCAGCCTGCGATTGGGCGCGATGACATAGACGTGGTTGCTTTCAAGACGCGCCTGGTCTGCGACCTGTTTAACGGGCATTCGCGTGCGGTTTGCCAGGATATTGTCAAGCTCGCTCCTGTTGCCAGGACTGAGGTGGATGATCACGACGAAAGCGGCACCCGTATCGTCCGGCAGCTCGTCGAAGAAGGTCTGAAGCGCCCGGACGCTCCCTGCCGAAGCGCCGATCCCGACTATCGGCGGATGCTCTTCCTGTTCCATGCTTCACCTCCCCAGCAACCGCGCCGGCGGACGCTATTATTTCTCATCGATCGGTGCACACGGGACGAGATTTTGGCAACTTCCAAGGCCGTGGCAGGCGGCAATTCTACACCGGGCAGAAGTTCCTGACACGATTGTTATAGCAGTCGATGCCCCTCGGCCAACAGAGTGTATGGGAGAATCTTCCTGCCGAAGGCAGCACCCCACGTGCATCTGCCGAGCTTTCGGCCGCAGGAGGAAAAATTGCCATCGAACCAATGGAGCGACAGCGCGTTCTAGGTGTAATGGAGCAGCGCCATGGGCCGCGACGTGATAGCCATTGGGGGATCGCTTGGTGCGGTCGACGCGGTCAAGCAACTGCTCCGCGACCTTCCCCCGGGCATCGATGCCGCCGTTTTCATCGTCATCCATATCGGCGCTCGCGGCATGGACCTGCTTGCCGGAATTTTCAACGAACACGCAGCAATTCCCGTGAGCACTGCGACTGACGGCGAACCGGTCCAAGCGGGCCGTGCCTATGTCGCGCCGGCAGACCACCATCTCCTCGTCACGGACGGCATCGTGCGACTGGGCCGCGGACCGCGCGAGAATCTTGCTCGACCGGCGCTCGATCCGCTCTTTCGCTCCGTCGGTATGAGTTACGGCCCAAGAGCAATCGGGCTCGTGCTTACCGGGATGTTGAACGACGGGGCTGCGGGGCTCGCCGACCTTAAACGTTGCGGCGGGGTGACCGTGGTCCAGAACCCGGCCGATGCAGTCGCTCCGGACATGCCGCTCGGGGCACTCTCGGCAACCGAGATCGATTATCGGGCTCCGCTTGCGGACCTGTCGTCGCTGCTTGCCAAGCTTGCCAGCGAAGAAGCAGGGCCGGCGGTTCCCGTCCCCGACGATGTTCGCCTCGAGGTCGATATCGCGCTCGGCCGCCGCGTCGACACGGCGACGATCAGCGCCATCGCCGACCCGGCGCCATTCTCATGCCCCTCCTGCGGCGGCGTCCTGTCGCAGGTGAGACGATCGCCGCCGCTCCGGTTCCGTTGTCAGGTCGGCCATGCATTCACTTCCGCAACACTTGCGGAAACCAGCGAGAATGCCGTCGACGAGGCAATGCGCATCGCGCTTCGGATCATCGAGGAACGGGTTACGCTCAGCGAGAAGATGGCGGAGGACGCAAGCCGAAACGGTCTGGATGCCGCCGCCGCCGCCAACCGGCGGCGGGCCGATGGAGGCCGGGAATATGCCGAGGTCCTACGGCGAAACCTCGTCGAGAAGAACGCGAACCCGATCGGCAGCAAGCTGGAGACGACGGAATAGGACAAGAACGACTGGGCTTCCGTCCAAAGCTCTGGCCTCTTTGGTCTAATGCGCCTCGTCCCAATTGTGCGCAGCGCGCGCGTCGACTTTCAGCGGCACCTTCATCTCGAGCGCCGGCATCGCCGCCTGTTCCATGACGGAGACGATCACCGGGATGGCGCGATCGATCTCGTCGTCTTCCACCTCGAAGATCAGCTCGTCGTGCACCTGGAGCAGCATGCGGGCGGCGAACTTCGCCTTCTCGATGGCCGGTTCCATCTTGACCATGGCCCGGCGGATAATATCGGCCGCCGATCCCTGGATGGGCGCATTGATTGCCGCACGCTCGTTGAAGGCGCGCATCGACGGATTGGAGGAGCGAATATCCGGATAATGGACACGGCGGCCGAAGATGGTCTCGACGTAGCCGTGCTCGCGGGCAAAGGCCTTGGTGTTCTCCATATAGTCGCGAATTCCCGGAAAGCGCTCGAAATATCTCTTGATGTATTCGCCGGCTTCGGACCGCTCGATCGAAAGCTGGTTGGCAAGACCGAAGGCGGAGATGCCGTAGATGATGCCGAAATTGATCGCCTTGGCGCGCCGGCGGATTTCGCTCGGCATGCCTTGGACCGGAACGCCGAACATTTCGGAGGCCGTCATCGCATGGATGTCGACGCCGTCGGCGAAGGCCTGGCGCAGTTGCGGGATGTCAGCCACGTGTGCGAGCACTCGAAGCTCGATCTGGCTGTAGTCCGCCGAGACAAGTTTATGCCCGGGCGTCGCGACAAAGGCCGTGCGGATCTTGCGGCCCTCGGCAGTGCGGACCGGTATGTTCTGCAGGTTCGGTTCCGACGACGAAAGCCGCCCGGTGGTCGTAGCGGCGAGTGCATAGCAGGTGTGGACACGTTTGGTTTCCGGATGCACGAAGCCCGGCAACGCGTCCGTATAGGTGGACTTGAGCTTGGTCAGCTGTCGCCAATCGACAATCTTGCGCGGCAGCTCGTGTCCTGCAGCGGCAAGGTCCTCGAGCACCGAAGCGGAGGTCGACCATTGTCCGGTCTTCGTTTTCGAGCCGCCCGGAAGGCCCATCTTTCCGAACAGGATGTCGCCAAGCTGCTTCGGCGAGCCGATGGTGAAGGTCTCGCCGGCGAGACGATAAATCTCGTCTTCGAGCGCGGCCGCCCCTTGTGCCAGATCGCCTGAGAGGCGCGAGAGGATCTGCCGGTCGACCGTGATGCCGCGCTCCTCCATCCGGGCGAGCACCGCGACCAGAGGCCTTTCGAGCCGCTCATAGACACGCATCAGGCCCTTGGCGGCAAGCTGCGGCTTCAGCACGTGCCAGAGCCGCAGCGTCACTTCCGCGTCCTCCGCGGCATAGGCGGTCGCCTTGTCGATATCGACGAAATCGAAGCCAACCGATGCCTTGCCGCTGCCGGTTACATCCTTGTAGGCGATCGGCGCATGACCGAGCCAACGCTCTGCGAGCTGATCCATGCCGTGCGCGCCTTTTCCGGCATCAACTACATAGGACATCAGCATCGTATCGTCGAAGCTCTCCATGGTGATCCCATGCCGCTTCATCACGAGATAGTCGTCTTTCAAGTTCTGGGCGACCTTCAGGACCGACGCATCCTCCAACAGTGTCTTTAGCCGGCTCAATGCCTCGACGACCCGAATCTGATTCTCCAACAGGCCGCCGCCAAGCAGGTCGCCGACGCCGTTCTTGTGCGTGAGCGGCACATAGGCCGCCCTGATCCTGGAGCCCAGGGGATCGTGGCTATAATCGGCGATCGCGAGCGAGAAGCCGCAGAGCTCCGCCCGCATCGGGTCGAGCGATGTCGTTTCGGTAGCGAAGCCGACGAGCCCTGCATCGCGCGCGTCGGCGATCCAGCGTTCGAGGGTGACGATATCGCGTACCGTCACATAGGTCGAATGGTCGAAGGGCGCCTTCGCGAAGTACTCCGCACGAGCCTCCGCCAGTCCCGCCGGTGTCGCTTCGGCCCTTTCGCTCTCCTGGCCGCGAGAGAGGAAAGGAACCGCCGCCTTGGCGGCGTCGCCGCGCGGCGGCACGGCACTCGTGGATCGTCGGGATGGCGGCGGGCCAGCCGCCTCGCCCGCATCGAGATCCGGTCCGTGCGCCTGAGCGCCCCATTCAATCGGCACATGGGCCGGCTCGATGGCTTCCGCATCGGTGCCGGTCGCGGCCGCAACGCGCCGGGTCAACGCGTTGAACTCCATCGTCTTCAAGAAGGCGATCAGCTTCGGACCGTCCTGCGAGTCGAGCCGCAAATCCTCGAGTGGGACATCGAGCGGCGTATGCTTGTCCAGCTTCACCAACTCGCGGGAGAGTCGCGCCATATCCGCATTGGCGATGATCGATTCGCGCCGCTTCTGCTGCTTGATCTCGCCGGCGCTCGCAAGCAGCGTGTCGAGGTCGCCGAATTCCTCAAGAAGCTGCGCCGCCGTCTTCGGGCCGATGCCGGGAATACCCGGCACATTGTCGGTCGAGTCGCCCGTCATCGCCTGGAGATCGATCATCTTCTCCGGTGGCACGCCCCATTTCTCGATCACCTCGGCGATCGTGATCTGCTTGTCCTTCATGCTGTCGTACATCGCGACCTTCGTTGTCACGAGTTGCATCAGGTCCTTGTCCGACGAAATGATCGTGACGTCGGCGCCCGCCTCTTCGGCCAGCCGCGCATAGGTGGCGATCAGGTCGTCGGCCTCATAGCCTTCCTTCTCGATGCACGGCAGGTTGAAGGCGCGGGTCGCATGGCGGATCAAGCCGAATTGCGGGATCAGGTCCTCGGGCGGCGCCGTGCGGTTGGCCTTGTACTGGTCATAGAGCCCGTTGCGGAATGTTTTCGACGAATAGTCGAAGATCACCGCGAAATGCGTCGGCGTCACGCCGACAGAGGTGTCGCGCGCATCCGTCAGGAGCTTCCACAGCATGTTGCAGAAACCGGCCACCGCATTGACGGGCAGCCCGTCCGACTTTCGGTTGAGCGGCGGGATGGCGTGGAACGCCCGGAAGATGAAGCCCGAGCCGTCGACGAGAAAGAGATGATCACCGTTTTTCATGCGGCAATGGATAGCGCGAGGGAAGCGAAAGGTCCATTGCGGTTTTGCTCGCAAATACGGACCGTAACTCCCATTTTTCCGGGCGGCAGCTCGGTGGCCATGTCGATTGTAGTCGTCGGCCCTCTCACGGAAACGTTACGCATTTGTAATGCGCGATTCAGTCGGACAATCCTTGAAAAGCCACATTTGAATCCTCAAATCCTGTCGAGCGGCACTAAAACGATGCCGTCGTCTGGTGATTGGCCTGTCCCCCGCCCGCACCAGATGTGGACAAAGGCCTCATCCCCCTCTCCGGGCCTTTGTCCCGCTTTCAAAGAGCCGCCACGGTGCCGCCTCCGCGCCGTGGCGCTTTTGTTTCAGGCGAGCGGCCGGGCTCAAGCCATCGTGAATTCCCAGGAAACCCAGTGCCTGCTTTGTAACTTGTCATCGATCCGATTACGGCCTAGGCATAGACATGGCCTTCAATCGTATGGAATCTGCGACCTACCTGGCCAGCCTGCTGGCAAAGAGCTTTTCGCGCGCCCTGCAGGAGCGAGGACAGAAGCTCGGCTTCGCGCCCGGCCAGTTTCCTATCCTGCTGGAACTGTGGGCCGAGGACGGGCTGACGCAGAAACAATTGCTCGATCGCCTCGATGTCGAGCAGGCGACGCTCGCCAATACGCTTGCCCGAATGGAGCGGGACGGCCTTATCCTTCGCCGCAAGCATCCGACCGACAAGCGCTCGCAACAGATCTTCCTCTCGGATCGCGGCCGGGAGATAGAGGCGGCGGCGAAGGAAGCGGCGACCGCAGCGGAGCAATCGCTGCTTTCCGGTTTTCGCCTTTTCGAGAAGGAATTGATGCTCGAATACATGCGCATGGTGCTCGCCAACTCTGCTCGCGGCAACAGCGCCTGAAGCATTACCGCGTCCGCCTTCGGCAATTTATCGTTGCATCAAAAGTTTTTACTTAAAGCGGTACGCTTTAGGCTCTAGGTTCGCCCGCGAAACCCACGCAAGGATTCGCATGATGGCAGTTATCAATCCGGTTCTCGAACGCGCTGACGCCAATCTACCGCAAAGCCTCGATCGCCTCTTCGACCTCGTCCGCATTCAATCCATTTCCACCGACCCGGCCTTCAAGGCCGAATGCCGAAAGGCGGCCGAATGGCTGGTAGCGGAATTGAGGGCCCTGGATTTCGATGCCTCGGTGCGGGAGACGCCCGGACATCCGATGGTGGTCGGCCATCATGCCGGCGCGGACCCGAGCGCCCCGCATCTGCTCTTCTACGGCCATTACGACGTTCAGCCGGTCGACCCCCTGGACCTGTGGGAGGCGCCGCCGTTCGAGCCGGCACTCAAGGAAATGGAGCCCGGGCGAAAGGTGATCACCGGCCGAGGGACCTCCGACGACAAGGGACAGTTGATGACCTTCGTCGAGGCGCTGCGCGCCTACAAGGAGACGAAGGGATCGCTTCCGTGCCGCATCACCATTCTTTTCGAGGGTGAAGAGGAATCCGGCTCCCCCTCGCTGAAACCCTTTCTCGAGGCGAATGCCGCCGAGCTCAAGGCTGATTACGCATTGATCTGCGACACAGGCATGTGGGACCGCGAGACGCCGGCGATTTCGGCGGGCCTGCGCGGCCTCGTCGGGGAAGAGGTGATTGTCAAGGCGGCGGATCGCGACCTGCACTCCGGGCTTTACGGCGGAGCGGCGGCAAACCCGATCCACATCCTGGCCGATATACTCGCCGGTCTGCATGACGGGACCGGCCGCGTGACGCTCGAGAATTTCTACGACGGCGTCGAGGAGACCCCCTCCGACATCAGGGCGATGTGGAGCAAGCTCGACAGAACGGCGGAGAAATTCCTGGGAGAGGTCGGCCTCTCGATCCCTTCGGGCGAAAAGGACCGGTCGATCCTCGAACTGACCTGGGCACGGCCGACGGCGGAGGTCAACGGCATCGTCGGCGGCTACACGGGCGAAGGTTTCAAGACGGTGATCGCGTCCCAGGCCTCCGCAAAAATTTCATTTCGTCTCGTCGGCAAGCAGGATCCTGCAAGGATCCGCGAGAGCTTCCGCGCCTACGTCCGCGCCAGGATCCCGGCCGATTGCTCGGTCGAGTTCCACCCCCATGGCGGTTCTCCGGCGATACAGCTTCCCTATGATTCGGCGCTCCTCAACACCGCCAAGACCGCATTGTCGGAGGAATGGCCGAAGCCCGCGATTGTCATCGGCATGGGCGGCTCGATCCCGATCGTCGGCGACTTCCAGAAAATGCTTGGCATGGAATCATTGCTCGTCGGCTTCGGACTTGCCGACGACCGCATTCATTCTCCCAACGAGAAATACGAGCTCACGTCCTTCCACAAGGGAATTCGCTCCTGGATCCGCATTCTCGACGCGCTCGCCGCTTGAGTTCGTGCGGCGTCGTGGCCACTCGCATGTCTCCTTGGATCGACTTCCATTTCAGGACAAAGACATGCAGCGATTCAAAGTGCTACAGCGACCTTTGCGCGTCTGATAAGACGCAGGCGCTGTAGCCATGCTTCACCACACGCCTTCGAGATTGCCGTGATCACGCGATATCACGCATCGCTGCTTGACCTGCCGGCCCCGGGATGCTTCCCTTTTCTAAAACACAGGACAAATGGGAAGTGGGCTATTGGCAAGGGTGAAGACCGAGACTGCGCGCTTTGGGCGCGATCCCTTCGGTGCGCGGTACGGCAATGATGATTCCTGTCGCGCCCTGCCTTGGGCTTGTCTCGTTCCAGCCGATCCCCAGAAGCCGGTATGAAACGGGCAAGCAGATATTTCTGGCCCGTGATCGGGCTGGCGGCGATTCTTTTGTCGGTAAACGCGCTCTATCACGAATTGCGCGGCCTTTCTCTCGACGAATTCATCGCGAGCTTCCAGGCCATTTCCCTGAAAAGCTGGCTGCTTGCCATCGGATCGACATTGGTCGCCTATGCGGCCCTTGCCGCTTACGACCGGCTGGCGCTCGACCATCTCGGCCACCGCATCTCTCTCTGGTTCATTACGATCTGCTCGTTCACAACTTATGCATTGTCACACAATCTCGGCGCCTCGGTGTTTTCCGGGGCGGTGGTGCGTTATCGCGCCTATCGATCGAAGGGACTGACCCCAGGCGAGGTCGGCGTGCTCGTCGCCTTCTGCTCTTTCACCTTCACCGTCGGCACGCTGATGCTGTCGGCTGTGGTGCTCCTCTTGAAACCTGACATCATCGAGCGTTTTGCGGAGTTCCTGCCGGTCGAAATGTCGCTGACGACGGGCGTCCTCATCCTGGCACTGATCGGCCTTTATGTGCTGGGAAGCATGGTCGGACTCCGTCCGCTGCGCACGCGGTGGTTTCAGCTCTACTACCCGAGGCCGCGGATCGTCGTCAGGCAATTGATCATCGCGCCCCTCGAACTGCTCGGAGCCGCCGGCATCATCTATTTCGCGCTGCCTGAAGCCGGCAATCCCGGATATGTCGTCGTCCTCGGGATCTTTCTTGCCTCTTTCTCCGCCGCGCTGCTCTCGCATGCACCGGGTGGTCTCGGCGTCCTCGAGCTCGTCTTCATCGCCGCGCTGCCGGAAATGGATCCGGCCGACGTCCTTGCTGCGCTTGCGATCTTTCGGCTCCTCTACCTTGTCATCCCCTTCGTGATGGCCCTGGTCGTCATCTTCATCTTCGAGCACTCGCGGTTCCAGGAACAAAGGAACGAGCTGGGGTCGTAGGCACGGCGGTCAACGGAAAAGTCGCTCCGCACGACCGGAGCCTTGACACAAAAAAGACCCCGAGCCGGGAGGAGGAGGCATCGGGGTCTTTAAACTGGGCCGGTTCCTGGGAGGAGGAGTGAACCGACCGATCATCGAGTGCCGCGGGAGGAGGTGCAGCGCTCGATAAGCAGGAATGTAAATCATTCCACCTGATTTAATTAGTGCCAATGTTGCATCGCAGCATTGCACCGGACGCAAATCGGAACGCCTCATCAACTCCGCGACGCCTGGTTGGTTCCCTCATGCAGGCGACTGTCCTTTGGCAATTGCTTCCTGTTGTTCGTCGAAAGGCGAGACGGAGGACGCAACATCTTGAAGGCGCGTGGCTTTCACAGGCCGGTTCTTAACTCCCCCTTAAATTGCCGTATTTAGAGTTCACCGGATCGGCGCGAGCAGGCGGGAACGAGTCGGCGCGGCGGCCGGAGCGGGATCAGGATGGCGCAGTTCTGCGAGCATTCCGCCTCCAACCTATCAGAATCGATGGCGTCGGCTGTCTTTGCACACGCGATCATCGTGGCCCAGGAGACGTATCCTTCCGATATGGCGAACAGAAGATCAGGGCGGGTTGAACCTTCCTTCGGCGGCGACGATGACGGCGATTTGCGCGTCGACCCAAGCGACCGTATGGGCGGCAACGGGCCGAAGCGCACCCGCTCGCCTCAAAAGAACCGACGGAAGACGCGGGTCCGGTCCGGTCGCAACGGTGGCGGCCTTTTCACGCTGATGCGCCGTCTTTTCTACTGGTGCATCGTCCTTTGCATCTGGGGTGCGATCGGGGTCGGCGGACTGGTGCTCTATTACGGTGCACGCATGCCGAGCGCAACGACCTGGTCGATCCCGGAGCGCCCGCCGAACGTCAAGATCCTCGCTGTCAATGGCGACATCATCGCCAATCGCGGCGCGACCGGCGGTGAGGCGCTGGCGCTCGAGGACATGTCCCCCTACATCCCGCAGGCGGTGATCGCCATCGAGGACCGGCGCTTCTATTCACATTTCGGCGTCGATCCCCTCGGGCTTGCGCGCGCCATGCTGACGAACCTCATGAGCGGCCGCATGGTGCAGGGCGGCTCGACGCTGACACAGCAGCTCGCCAAGAACCTGTTCCTTTCGCCGGAGCGCACGCTCGAGCGGAAGGTGCAGGAGGTGCTGCTCGCCTTCTGGCTCGAGCAGAAATACACGAAAGACCAGATCCTCGCGATGTATCTCAACCGCGTCTTCTTCGGTTCGAACGCCTATGGCGTCGAGGCGGCGTCGCGACGCTACTTCAACAAGTCGGCACGGGACGTCAATCTCGGAGAGGCGGCGCTGCTTGCCGGCCTTCTCAAGGCGCCTTCGCGGCTCTCGCCGGCGCGCGACCCGGAGGCGGCCGAGGAGCGGGCGCAGGTGGTGCTCGGCGCGATGCGCGAGGAAGGCTACGTCACCGACGCCGAGATCAAGACGGCGATGTCGCAGACGCCGACCCGGGCGAAAAGCTTCTGGTCGGGGGCGGAGTATTACGTCGCCGACATGGTGATGGACCAGCTTCCCGGCATGATCGGCGAAGTCAACCAGGACCTTATCGTCGACACGACCATCGACCTGGACCTGGAAAAGCAGGCCGAGGAGGTGATCGCCGAGATCCTCGACGAGGAGGGGACCAATCTCAACGCCTCGCAGGCCGCCCTCGTCTCCATCGACGGCACCGGTGCGATCCGGGCGTTCGTCGGCGGCAGGGACTATGCCGAAAGCCAATTCGACCGTGCCTCCAGGGCGAAGCGCCAGCCGGGTTCCGCCTTCAAGCCCTTCGTCTATGCCGCCGCGCTCGAAATCGGCCGCACGCCGATGTCGGTTCGCAACGATGCGCCGGTCAGGATCGGCAACTGGACGCCGGAGAACTACGACCAGAAATATCGCGGCGAGGTGACGCTCTCCGATGCGCTCGCCAACTCGCTGAACACGATTGCGGCCCAGCTGGTGATGGAAGTCGGCCCGCAAAACGTGGTCAAGCTCGCGCATCGCCTCGGGATCGATTCCGCGCTGCAGGCGAATGCCTCGATCGCGCTCGGAACGTCGGAAGTGAGCCTGGTCGAGCTCACCTCCGCCTATGCGCCCTTCATGAATGGCGGCTTCAAGGCGACACCGCATGTCATCCGCCGCATCTCGACCGCCGACGGCACAGTGCTTTACGAGAACACCTATGACAATCCACCGCGCGTCCTCGACCCGGCGATCGTCAGCGAGATGAACCGGATGATGGTGGGCGTGCTGAAGAACGGTACGGGCAAGAAGGCGCAGCTTCCCGATTGGGAGGCGGCCGGCAAGACCGGCACGACGCAATCCTTCCGCGACGCGCTTTTCGTCGGCTATACCTCCAACCTGACGACCGGCGTCTGGTTCGGCAATGACGACGGCAAATCGATGAAGAAGGTGACGGGTGGGGGACTGCCCGCGAAGGCCTGGCACGATTTCATGGTCGCCGCACATGAGGGGCTCTCGCCTTCGCCGCTTTTCGGCACGACGGGCGTTGAGCCGGTCTTCGAGGGGCTCGAGGGCGTAGCCGGCGGCGCCGCTGGCATTCCTGGCGGCGATCCGGAAGGATTCCCCGAACCGCCGCTCGCCGCCGGAGCGGTCGCAGCCGACCAGCCCCGCCCGGCAGGAGAGCCGACGGGGGGCAGTCCGGTGCCGCCGGCCGCCGTCGGCGAGGCGGGCGGGGCGACCCGCCGCACCACGCTGTTCGAGCTTTTGACCGGCGGTTGAAGCATCGATCGTCCCCCACCTGGCCGGGACGGTAATTGCGGTGGCGAAACGTCGTTTGCCCGAGTACCGAAGGTGGCTTGCATTTGCCGCTGCTCGCCCCGCAGAATGCCTTGCAGTTCGAAACGCCGGTCCTTATATACGCCGCATCGACGCAGCCGTGGCTGCGCTGAACTTGAATGACCATCCCGTTAGGGGCTGTCCCATGAATGCCTGACCGGGGTTCCGACAGTCCGCTGCAAGGAGAGAACGACATGGCTAGAGTTATTGGTATCGACCTCGGAACGACGAACTCCTGCGTCGCCGTCATGGACGGCAAGGACGCGAAGGTGATCGAAAACGCGGAGGGCGCGCGTACCACCCCTTCGATGGTGGCCTTCTCCGATGACGGCGAACGCCTCGTCGGCCAGCCGGCAAAGCGCCAGGCGGTCACCAACCCGGAAAACACCCTCTTCGCGATCAAGCGCCTGATCGGCCGCACCTTCGAGGATCCGACGACCCAGAAGGACAAGGGGATGGTCCCCTACAAGATTACTCGTGCGGACAATGGCGACGCCTGGGTGGAGGCGCACGGCAAGCAGTACTCCCCGTCGCAGATTTCCGCCATGATCCTTCAGAAGATGAAGGAAACCGCCGAATCCTACCTTGGTGAAAAGGTGGAAAAGGCCGTCATCACCGTTCCGGCCTACTTCAACGACGCCCAGCGCCAGGCCACCAAGGACGCCGGCAAGATCGCCGGTCTCGAAGTGCTGCGCATCATCAACGAGCCGACCGCGGCCGCCCTCGCCTACGGCCTCGACAAGAAGGAAGGCAAGACGATCGCGGTCTACGACCTCGGCGGCGGCACCTTCGACATCTCGGTCCTCGAGATCGGCGACGGCGTCTTCGAGGTCAAGTCCACCAACGGCGATACCTTCCTCGGCGGTGAAGACTTCGACATGCGCCTCGTCGAATACCTCGCAGCCGAGTTCAAGAAGGAGCAGGGTATCGACCTCAGGAATGACAAGCTCGCGCTGCAGCGCCTGAAGGAAGCTGCCGAGAAGGCGAAGATCGAGCTGTCGTCCTCGCAGCAGACCGAGATCAACCTGCCGTTCATCACGGCCGATGCGTCCGGTCCGAAGCACCTGACGATGAAGCTGTCGCGCGCCAAGTTCGAGAGCCTGGTCGAGGACCTCATCCAGAAGACCATCGCCCCGTGCAAGGCCGCGCTCAAGGACGCCGGCGTCTCGGCTGCCGAGATCGACGAAGTCGTTCTCGTCGGCGGCATGACCCGCATGCCGAAGGTCCAGGAGACGGTCAAGCAGCTCTTCGGCAAGGAGCCCCACAAGGGTGTCAACCCGGATGAAGTGGTTGCCATGGGCGCGGCGATCCAGGCGGGCGTGTTGCAGGGCGATGTGAAGGACGTTCTGTTGCTCGACGTCACGCCGCTGTCGCTCGGCATCGAAACGCTCGGCGGCGTCTTCACTCGCCTGATCGAGCGCAACACGACGATCCCGACGAAGAAGAGCCAAGTCTTCTCGACCGCCGATGACAACCAGTCCGCAGTGACGATTCGCGTCTCCCAGGGTGAGCGCGAAATGGCCGCCGACAACAAGCTGCTTGGTCAGTTCGACCTCGTCGGCATTCCGCCGGCGCCGCGCGGCGTGCCGCAGATCGAGGTGACCTTCGACATCGACGCGAACGGCATCGTGCAGGTGTCCGCAAAAGACAAGGGCACTGGCAAGGAGCATCAGATCCGCATCCAGGCGTCGGGTGGACTGTCCGACGCCGAGATCGAGAAGATGGTCAAGGACGCCGAGGCGAATGCCGAAGCCGACAAGAAGCGCCGTGAAGCGGTCGAGGCCAAGAACCAGGCCGAAAGCCTGATCCACTCCTCGGAGAAGTCGCTGAAGGACTATGGCGACAAGGTCTCGGAGACGGATCGCAAGGCGATCGAGGACGCGATCGCGGCGCTCAAGTCCGCGGTCGAGGCTTCCGAGCCCGACGCCGAGGACATCAAGGCCAAGACCAACACGCTCATGGAAGTCTCCATGAAGCTCGGCCAGGCGATCTATGAGTCCCAGCAGGCCGAGGCCGCGCATGCGGATGCGGCTGCCGACGCCAAGCGCGACGGCGAGGATGTGGTCGACGCCGACTACGAAGAGGTCAAGGACGAGGACGACCGCAAGCGGTCCGCATAAAGCCGTCCTGTCGCAAACAGAGCCCGGGAGCGATCCCGGGCTTTTATCTTGCCCGAAGCAGCTGAGGCCGATTCACCAGGGCCGTCAGCCCCGGCGGAAGAGTAGGCGACAGCCCGCTTCAAGCGTCAGGAAGATTGCCCGTTACCGGAGGGCAGCCGCAAAAGCGAGATATTTGCGACAAAAACCACTCGGACGCCCGGCTTGACTATGGTATGGCGCTTTGAGGTTTACTAAATCCTGTGCAAGATATTCGCAGCGGTCGGATCCTTCGCGCTGGCAGGCCCTGTCAACAGGACAATTGTTGAAGCATGAAACGTGATCTTTACGAAACGCTTGGTGTTGGAAAGACCGCAGACGAGAAGGAGCTGAAGAGCGCCTTCCGCAAATTGGCAATGAAGTACCACCCGGATCGCAACCCCGGTGATGCTGACGCCGAGAGGAACTTCAAGGAGATCAACGAGGCCTACGAGACGTTGAAGGACCCGCAGAAGCGCGCGGCCTACGACCGCTACGGCCACGCCGCCTTTGAGCAGGGCGGCATGGGCGCTGGCTTCGGCAACGGCTTTGCGGGCGGCGGCGCCCACGGCTTCTCCGATATTTTCGAAGACATCTTCGGCGAGATGATGGGCGGCCGCCAGCGCCGTTCATCCGGCGGTCGCGAGCGCGGCGCAGATCTCAGATACAATATGGAGATCACGCTCGAGGAGGCCTATACCGGCAAGACGGCGCAGATCCGCGTGCCGACTTCGGTCACTTGCGAGGTTTGTACCGGCACCGGCGCCAAGCCCGGCACCAGCCCGAAGACCTGCTCCACCTGTCAGGGCAGCGGGCGGGTCCGTGCGGCGCAGGGCTTCTTCTCGATCGAGCGCACCTGCCCGACCTGCGGCGGCCGCGGCCAGACGATCACCGATCCCTGCACCAGGTGCCAGGGCCAGGGCCGCGTCACGGAGGAGCGCACACTGTCGGTCAACATTCCGGCCGGCATCGAGGACGGCACGCGCATCCGCCTCTCGGGCGAGGGCGAAGCCGGCCTTCGCGGCGGCCCGCCCGGCGACCTCTACATCTTCCTCTCGGTCAAGCCGCACGAGTTCTACCAGCGCGACGGGGCCGACCTCTACTGCAGCGTACCGATCTCCATGACGACGGCAGCGCTCGGCGGCAAGTTCGACGTTACCACCCTCGACGGAACGAAATCGCGCGTTACCGTGCCGGAGGGCACGCAGGCGGGCAAACAGTTCCGCCTTAAGGGCAAGGGCATGCCGGTGCTGCGCTCGAACCAGATGGGCGATCTCTATATCCAGATCCAGATCGAGACGCCCCAGAAGCTCACCAAGCGTCAGCGCGAGCTCTTGCAGGAATTCGAGGAAATCTCGTCCAAGGAGAACAATCCGCAATCTACCGGATTCTTCTCACGCATGAAGGATTTCTTCGACACGCTGAGCGAATAACCAGCCTTTCAAATTCGACAGCCTCGCCCCGCCGGTGCACGGCAGGACATCATGCGGCTGCCGCCACGAATTGCCACAGACCGAGAGCAAGGAGGCCCGTGCCGGCGATACGGGGCAGGACGCGCCCGGCCGGCACCAGCTTCTCCAGGAGCACGAAGATCGCGATTGCGGCGATCCACAGCACGTTCATGATGCCGCCGACGAAGAGAAGCGCCATGAGCACCCAGCAGCAGCCGACGCAGTAGAGGCCGTGGCGGAAGCCGAGAGCCAAGGCCCCGCGCGGATCACGGCGGAAGCCGCCATGGGTCTGCAGGAACGCGACCGGTGTCTGGCATTGCCTCAGGCAGGCATCCTTGAGCGGCGTCCACTGATAAAGCCCCGCAACCACGAGCACGACGCCGCTGAAGGCCGCGCTCGCGCTCGCAAGCGACGGCGTCAGCAGCGCTTCTTCGATCAGCCATTGGCCGAATGTCGCGACAAGCGAAAAGACGCCCCAGGCGATGAGGTAGCCGCCGGAAAAAAAGCCCGTCGGGGCAAAGGGCTTGCCCTGCTTCAAGCTATGACGCCCGACATGCGCATAGAGCAGGATCATCGGGGTGGCCGAGGGAAGCATCATCCCGACCATCATCACGGCCCACATGGCGAAGGTCAGCGCGGCCTCGACAGCAGTCCAGGGGCGCGGCGAAAGGCCGAGGGCCCCAAGCGGCCCGCCGCGCGCTTCGTTGCCCATGTCCATGTCGTCCATGTCCATGTCGTCCATGGCCATGCCCGGATTCATGGCCATGGTCGCATCCATGCCCGGCATCGGCATGGCCTGAATGTCCATCGCCGCCAACCGGAGAATGTAGATCCAGGCGAGCGCCGTCAGGGCAGCAATCGATGCGGCGACGATCGCGCGGTCGCGTCGCAGCAGGGCTTCGAGCGCACTGTCCGCCATGGCGTCAGTGGACCACGCCACTCTCGGTCATATGCAGCCTCGCGAAATGGGCGTGCGAATCGGAGAGCGAGACCATCAGGGGGCCGCTCGTCTCGGCCCAGCCGCGCCCCACTTCGCAGGTGTCGTATTCGAAGCCATTCGGAAGGGTGAGGCGAGCGCGGTGAGGTTTGCCGCTCACCGGATTGAGGATCGGCTCTCCGCGCGCCTCGATCCAGCCAGGCACGTTCACACGCGCCGTGCGGCCCTCCACGTCCATGTCGAACTCGATCGGTGCGAAGACCGGATCGTGGATTCTGTCGAAGGTCGTCGAGAATACCTGGAAAAAAGTAGCGCCGGGCTCGGTATCCTGACCGCTCATGATCCGCAACAACGCTTCCCGTTGCGCTTCTGAAGCGCGCTCGTCGACGATCGGCACGAACTCGCCGCCGCCCTCATGGATCGCACCCGGCCAAGCGACGATCATGCCGCATCTCAAGCCATCGAGTCGGGTATCGCCATGATGGCCTTCCTCGATCTCTACAAGGCCAATGGCGCGGCAGTGTCCCTGGGTAGGCAGCGCATTATATTGACAGGGGCAGCCATAGGCGCAATTGCAATGAATGAACTCGCGGCCTTTGATCGTCCATTTGACGTCAACCATCATCTCCTCCCGGCGTTCAAATGTTCGTTTCAGCTCCTGCGAAGCGGCGGTATATCAGGCGGGAAAAATATACGCCCCGCGCTGTCGGATGCCAACGGGCGCGGGAGATCCGGCTCACACCCGGGCAGACACCTGGCGCCTGCGCTAGAAGGGCGCTGCACAGCGGCGCTGCGCCCTTTCGCCTTGCCTCGGCTCGCCTTTCGTCCTACCTGACAGGAACGTCGAATCCGGACCCGCAATGCCCCACAAGGTCTACATCACCCGCCTGAAGCTCCATGACTTTCGCAATTACGCGGCATTGGCGCTGGATCTCGACCAGCGCCATGTGGTGCTGACCGGTGAGAACGGGGCGGGCAAGACCAATCTGATGGAGGCCGTTTCCTTTCTTTCACCCGGTCGCGGGCTGCGCCGCGCGGCTTACGCCGATGTCGCCCGCGTCGGTGCTGCGGACGGCTTCTCGGTTTTTGCGGTCGTCGATGGGATGCAGGGCCCGGTCGAAATCGGCACGGGTACCGCGGGCAGCGACGAGGGGCAGTCGCGCCGCTTGAGATTGAACGCCACGCCGGCGCGTACGGTAGACGAACTCACCGACCACCTGCGCGTGCTCTGGCTGACTCCGGCGATGGATGGACTCTTCACCGGCCCGTCCGCCGACCGGCGGCGGTTCCTCGACCGCCTGGTGCTCTCCCTCGACCCGGAACACGGCCGGCGGGCGAGCGAGTTCGACCGCGCCATGCGCAGCCGCAACCGCCTCCTTTCGGAATTCCGTCCCGACCACGCCTGGCTATCGGCGATCGAACGCGAGATGGCCGGCCTCGGCGTGGCGATGGCGCTTGCCCGCTTGGAAATGATCGGCCTGCTTTCTGCCCTCATCGAGCGAAACCGAGAGGATCGCACTTTCCCGTCCGCGCGTCTGTCGCTTGGCGGCTTTCTCGACGATTGCCACGGCCTGCCGGCCTACGACCTCGAAGAACGCTATCTCGCTATGCTGCAGGAGGGCCGCTCCCGCGATGCCGCCGCCGGCCGTACACTCGACGGGCCGCACCGCAGCGATCTTCTGATCCGCCACCGGGAAAAGGGCATGGAGGCGGAACGCTGCTCGACCGGCGAGCAGAAGGCGCTTCTGGTCGGACTCGTGCTTGCTCATGCGCTCCTCGTCGGCGACATGACCGGCCATGCCCCGATCCTGCTTCTCGACGAGATTGCCGCCCATCTCGATCAGAGCCGGCGCGCCGCGCTCTTCGATCGCGTCGACGAAATCGGCGGCCAAGCCTTCATGACCGGCACCGACTCCGCCATGTTCGAGGCGCTTGGCGACCGCGGACGCTATCTGACCGTTGCAAACGGCCGCGTTTCGGAGTGACATCCGAGCCTGCCCCGATGCCGCTTCGGCGAATGCCCTGACGGAGACGAAGATGACCGCCGTAACCCTCGACTCTTCCGAAATCGCCCGCTACGCGCGCCATATCGTGCTCGCCGAGATCGGTGGCGCGGGCCAGCAGAAGCTGAAGGCGGCGCGCGTACTGGTCATCGGCGCGGGGGGCCTGGGCGCCCCGGCGCTGCAATATCTCGCCGCCGCCGGTATCGGTACCCTCGGCATCGTCGATGACGACGTGGTGTCGCTGTCCAACCTGCAGCGCCAGATCATTCACGGCACCGACGATATCGGCCGGGCGAAGGTCGAGAGTGCAGCCGAGGCCATTCACGAGCTCAACCCGCATGTGCGGGTCGTGCCACACGCGCTCCGGCTCCAGCCCGACAATGCCGAGGCGATTTTCCGCCAGTACGACGTCGTCGTCGACGGCTCGGACAACTTCGAAACGCGTTATCTGGCGGCCGATACGGCGGAAGCGGCCCGCGTGCCGCTCGTCACCGGCGCCGTCGGCCGTTTCGACGGCTCGGTCACGGTGTTGAAACCCTATGAAACAGACGCGGGCGGAAACTCCCTCCCGTCCTACCGCGATCTCTTCCCGACCAAGCCGCCGCCGGGTGCTGTGCCGGCCTGTGCCGAGGCCGGCATCGTCGGTGCGCTCACCGGTGTCATCGGTACGCTTCAGGCGATGGAAGTCATCAAGCTCGTCACCGGCATCGGCGCGCCGCTGGTCGGCCGGCTATTGCTCTATGATGCGCTTTCCGCCGAGTTCAACACGATCCGCTATCGGCGAGCTTGATGGATACGATTCGATTAGAGCCGGACTTCGATCGCTACGACGAACTGCTCGCGCTGATCCTCGCCGCCTTCGCTTGTATGGACGGGCGGATCGATCCGCCCTCCTCCGCCCGCGCATTGACGGTAGAGGCGCTGCGCCAGAAGGTGAGCGATGAGATCGCATTCGCTGCGGTCAGGGGCGGTGAACTGCTCGGCTGCGTCTTCCTGAAACCCGAACCGGAATGCCTTTATGTCGGCAAATTGGCGGTTGCGCCCGCGTCACAGCGGAGGGGGATTGGCCGGCATCTGATCGACATCGCGGAACAAACCGCCCGCAACCTCTCACTGCCGGCGCTGAGGCTTCAGACCCGCATAGAACTCGCCGAAAATCATGCGATCTTCGGGGCGTGGGGCTTCGTCGAAGCGGGCCGCTCCGCCCATCCAGGTTTCACGCGCCCGACCTCGATCGAGATGAAGAAGGTGATCGTACTCTAATCCCGCCCCGGCAGCACCCGGTCCGGCGGGCGGTGGCCGTCAAAGAAGGTGCGGATGTTGATCACCACCTTTTCGCCCATATCGACGCGGCCTTCGAGCGTTGCCGAGCTCATATGCGGCAGGAGGACGACCTTGCCTTCGCCGGCGAGCTTGATGAGCTTCGGGTTGATGGCCGGCTCGTTCTCGAATACGTCGAGGCCGGCGCCGGCAATCTTGCCCTCGCGCAGGCACTTGATCATCGCCACCTCGTCGATGACATCGCCGCGAGCCGTGTTGACGATGTAGCTCTCGGGACGCATCAGCGCCAGCCGCCGGGCGGAGAGAAGGTGATAAGTTGCGGGCGTCGATGGGCAATTGACGGAGACGATGTCGACACGGGCAAGCATCTGATCAAGGCTGTCCCAATAGGTCGCCTCGAGGATTTCCTCGGTTTCCGGGCTGACTCGGTGACGATTGTGATAGTGGATCGAAAGACCAAAGGCCTTGGCCCGGCGAGCGACCGCGGTGCCGATCCGCCCCATGCCAACGATGCCGATGCGCTTGCCGGCGATGCGCCGCCCGAGCATCCAGGTCGGCGACCAGCCCGCCCATTCTCCCTTGCGGTCGGTCAGTATCCGCGCACCTTCGGCCAACCGGCGCGGCACCGCCAGTATGAGCGCCATCGTCATGTCGGCCGTATCTTCCGTCAGCACGTTCGGCGTGTTGGTGACGGTTATCCCCTTGCGGGCGGCCGCCTCTACGTCGATGTTGTCGACGCCGTTCGAAAAGGCCGCGATCAGCTTGAGCTGCGGCCCTGCTTGCTCGATGAGTGCCGCGTCGACACGGTCCGTCACCGTCGGCACGAGCACATCGACCCGCTTGACCGCGGCGACCAGCTCCGGCTGACTGCGAGGCGTGTCGTCGATGTTCAACTCCGCGTCAAACAATTCGCGCATGCGGGTTTCGACGACGTCCGGCAGTTTTCGGGTGATGTAGACGGTTGGCTTTTTCTTGTTTGTCATTCCTGCGAGCGGCCCTCGTTGACGAGTCCTTAACCAAGTCGGGCGATAGTTTCTCCCTACAGCCGCAATTTCTAACAGACCCGGTGGGGAACACAATTGAAAGTCGCTGTCCGGGTCCGGGATTTGCGCTGCGCGTCCGGTCGGGCGCGCAAAAGCCGCCGCAAAGCTTCGCTTACGAATGGAAGATGGGCTTCGTCATGCGCCATGTCATTTCCAACGCCTCCGTCCTGGTACTGGCCGCCTTCCTTGGAGCGGCCGCGATGACTGCCAGCGCTCATGCACAGGCAGCCAAGGGCCCAAGCGGACTGCCCCTCCCCCGCTTCGTCAGCCTGAAGGCGAAGAGCGTCAACTTGAGAATCGGCCCGAGCCTCGATTATGCGGTGGCCTTCCGGTATCTCAAATCCGGCGTACCCGTCGAAATCATCCAGGAATACGATAATTGGCGTCGGATCCGAGATGCGGACGGGACGGAGGGTTGGGTCAACCAGGCGCTGCTTTCGGGCGAGCGCACCGCCGTTGCGGCCCCGTGGATGCGGGGCAAAAGTGAGGGGGCATTCGTTAACCTCAGGCGCGACCCGCAGGGCACGGCGCCGATCGTCGCCCGCATGGAGCCCGGCGTGCTCCTGCGGATCGGCGAGTGCAACGGCGACTGGTGCCATGCCGAAACCCAAGGGGTCGAGGGCTGGATCGCTCAGAACGAAATCTGGGGCGCCTATCCGGGGGAAGCCTTCAAGTAAAACCAGCGGCAGTGGATCCTGGCCGATCTGACCTGAGCTGTCATTGTGTCGTGGCAAGAGCGTCGCGCCCCGTGAGCCGCTACACCGAAAGCGCGGCGAGGGGCGAACGCAAATGCATCAGACGAGTGCGGCTCGCCGGGCGGCATCGGCGAGGGACACCAAGGGGCGGGGGCCTATCTGCCCGATCACGATGCCTGCGGCCAGATTGCCGAGCCGGCTGCAATCTTCGAGCGAACGGCCGTTCGTGTAGCCAAAGAGGAAGCCGGCCGCGTAAAGATCGCCCGCCCCCGTTGTATCGACGACGTCCTCCACTGCGCTGGCGCGAACGCGAACGCGTTCGTTGCCGCAGAGGACGACGGAACCCTCCTCGCTCAAGGTGACGGCGGCAAGCTTGCAATCCTTCGCCAGCCTGTCCAGGGCGAGATCAAAATCCTCGGTTTCGTAGAGCGCCAGCGCTTCCTGCCGGTTGGCGAAGACAATGTCGACGGTGCCGGAGCGCATCAGTTCCAGGAATTCGCCCCGGTAGCGGTGCACGCAGAAACTGTCGGAAAGTGTCATCGCCGTCTCGCGGCCGTGCCCGTGAGCAATGCGCGCCGCTTCGCGGATCGCGTCTTTGGCGCGCGGCGGATCCCACAGGTATCCCTCGAAGTAAGTCAGCTTCGACTGCGCGACCACGTCGGCTTCGACGTCTTCCGGACCAAGCTCCACGCAGGCCCCGAGGTAGGTGTTCATCGAGCGCTCGCCATCCTCGGTCACGAAGATCATCGAACGCGCGGTCGGCGGCACGCTCGCGAGCGGCTTCGTCTGGAAATGCACCCCCTGGGCGCGGATATCATGGGTGAAGATTTCGCCCAGCTGGTCGTCGGCGATCTTCCCGAAATAGGCGGCGCGCCCGCCGAGACTCGCGACACCCGCCGCCGTATTGCCGGCACTGCCGCCGGATGCCTCGACCGCTGGACCCATGCGCGAATAGAGCATTTCCGCCCTTTCCGAGTCGATGAGGTTCATCGCGCCTTTGATGATGCCGTTCTCCAAGAGAAAGCTGTCGTTGCAGCGCGAAATGATATCGACGATCGCGTTGCCGATCGTCAGGACATCGAATCTGGTCATGAGCCCCCGTCCGGTTTCCAGTATGGCCGGTAACCGTTAATACCGGTTTTGCGACCGTTTGGAAGCCAAAACGACAAAAGCGACGGTAATCATTTCGGCAATGCTGCCGCCTCATAGGCGGCTGCGAACTCCGCATTTGGCGGTATCGGTTTGATGATGTCGATCATTACGCCGTTCGGATCGGCCGTGATGAAGTGGCGCTGACCGAAGGGCTCGTCGCAGATCGGCCTGAGGATGGGAAGTCCCGCCGACTGGGCGTCAGCGTATAGCTGGTCCGGGTCCTCGACTTCGAAATTCAACAGCAGGCCCTGTATGGGCCTTCGATGCGTTTCCGGAACGGTTTCATGGTTATAATCGAGAATGGCCAGCGTCACATGCTCGTCCTCGGTCGATTGGAGGTGCATGTACCAGGTGCTCGTAAAAAGCGGCTCGAAGCGGAAATGCCGAACATAGAAGTCCGATGTGGCCTGCACGTCACCGGTCATGATGACCGGGTAATAGCTTGTTGTTTTCATTCCCTTTACTCCGCCGTGGTTTAACATACAATCCGTACGTAGGTTATTAACATACAGGATGTATGTATGCAACAGAAACATCGGCGTTCGAACCGCGAGCGCTCCGACGCGACCCGGACCGCGATTCTCGATGCCGCACGTGCCCTGTTCATCGAGAGCGGCTATGCGGAAACGCCAACGCCGGACATCGTCGCCGCTGCGGGGCTGACACGCGGCGCGCTCTACCATCACTTTCAAGACAAGAAGGCGCTGTTTCGGGCGTTGATCGAACGGGAGGCGCGCGAGGTCGCAAGATCGATCGAGAGATCGACAGTCGAAGGCCTTTCGCCGCGGGAGGCGCTGCTCGCCGGTGCCGCCTCCTATTTCGACGCCATGGCGGTCCCCGGGCGGGTGCGCCTGCTGCTGCTCGACGGCCCTGCAGTCCTGGGCGTCAGCGAAATGGCGACGATCGATGCTGCGCACGGAGGCAGGACACTGGAGGAGGGCCTGGTCGCCGCCATGGCGCCGCAAGGTCTGGAGAAGAAAGCCATCAAGGCGATGGCGTTTCTGCTCTCGGCGGCTTTCGACCGGGCCGCGCTCGAGATCGATGCCGGTGCCGCGCGGGCTGATTATGCCTATGCGATTGACAGGCTGATCGATCGCCTGATCGCTCCATGAGTTCCGCTCTGCGCCGGTCGTTACAGCGCCGTCAGCCCTTCAGGACGCGCAAAGGACGCTGTAAGTCCTTGAATCTCCGAAAACCGGTTCCGGTTTTCGGGCCGATGCGCTAGCCGGGGACGGGAATGACTTGCGGCGGCAATTCGACGAGCGGAGCGGGGATATCGCAGGTCTTCTCGGGCGACTTGCACAAGTCGGCGATGACGCAGCGCTCGCATTCCGGCCGTCGCGCCTTGCAGACATAGCGGCCATGGAGGATCAGCCAGTGATGCGCATGGAAGAGATATTTCTCCGGGACGACGCGAAGGAGATGCACCTCGACCTCATCCGGCGTCTTTCCGGGCGCAAGCCGGATGCGGTTGGCGATCCGGAAGATGTGCGTGTCGACAGCGATCGCCGCCAGGCCGAAGGCCATCTGCAAGACGACATTGGCGGTCTTGCGACCGACGCCTGGTAGCGTGATCAATTCCTCGCGCGTGCGCGGCACCTCACCGCCGAAGTCGGCGATCAGCTTTTCGCTGAGCGCAATGACGTTCTTCGCCTTGTTGCGGTAGAGGCCGATCGTCTTGATGTAGTCGCGAAGCCGCTCCTCGCCGAGCGCCAGCATTTTTTCCGGCGTGTCGGCGACGGCGAAGAGCGGCCGGGTCGCCTTGTTGACGCCGGCATCGGTGGCCTGCGCCGAAAGCGCAACCGCGACCACGAGCGTGAAGGGATTGACGTGCTCGAGCTCGCCCTTCGGCTCAGGGCGCTGCACCGAAAAGCGGCGGAAGATCTCCTCGACCTCGGCGACCTTGTAGGCGCTGCGCTGCCGCGTGCTTACGCGGCGGGCGGGGGCTGCCTTCGACCTGCGAGATGGTGACGGTGATTTGACGTTTTTCATGTGGCATCTATAGTCATTGCTTATGATCGAAGGCAACGCTGCGCCACCTGTCCACGACCAGCCGATCTTCGCCGCCGAGCTCACGCCTTACCGCTCCCTCGGTCGCAGAGGCTTCAAGATCCTCCTTATCATTGCCGGCGCGATGAGCCTGGTGCACATCCTCGTCTTTCTCGTCATCGGCGCATGGCCGATCGTGTTCTTCTTCGGGCTGGATTTCGTCCTGCTCTTCGGCGCCTTCTGGCTCAACTATCACGCGGGTCGCGCCCGGGAGGAGGTCAGCGTTTCGCGCACCGACGTTTCCGTGAAGAAGTTCGCCCCGTCAGGACGGGTGACGGAGCATCGCTTCAACACCTTCTGGACGCGCTTCAGCATCAAGCGCCATCAAGAGGTCGGCATAATCTCCATGATGATCAGCGGCGGCGGCCGACAGACCGACATCGGCTCCTTTCTCAACCCCGACGACCGCGAAAGTTTTGCCGCCGCCTTCGCCCGCGCACTGGCGGCGGCCAGGTCGCGCTGATCGCGGCCATCACACTGAACAGGAATCGGGTGGTCATTCGCTCTCCCCAGTGGTTAGCTGAGGCATGCCAGCGCGGGACCGGAACCGCATCCGGCGCTGACTTCTTAGAACCGATCACGTTTATGATTTTTGGTCGATCGGACCTAAAATCATCATCGTCCAGGAGATGAGCCATGAACGTCGCCACATCCATTCCGACCGACATCACCCCGGACGGGACCGACTACGAAACGGTCAGGAGCGTGATCGAGATGCTCACGGAGGACTATCGCGATCAGCCGTCGCTCGAGGCGATCGCCCGCCGCCTCGGCCGGTCGCCGACGCAATTGCAGAAGGTCTTCACTCGCTGGGCGGGGCTCTCGCCCAAAGCCTTTCTGCAGGCGGTGACGCTCGACCACGCCAAGCGGCTGCTGCGAGAGCAGGACATGCCGCTGCTCGAAACGAGTATCGAGGTCGGCCTCTCCGGTCCGGGACGGCTTCACGATCTTTTCGTTACCCATGAAGCCATGTCGCCGGGCGAATGGAAGGCGCGCGGCACCGGCCTCACCATCCGCTACGGCTATCATCCCTCGCCCTTCGGAACGGCGCTGGTGATGGTCACCGAACGCGGCCTTGCCGGCCTCGCCTTTGCCGACCCCGGCGAGGAGCGCGCAAGTTTCGATGACATGGCGTGGCGCTGGCCGAATGCCGCTTATGTGGAAGACAGTGCGGCGACGGCCCGCTACGCCGCGCGCATCTTCGACCCGGACCGGTGGTGCGCCGAGGAACCACTGCGGATATTCTTGATTGGCTCTGATTTCCAGGTGAGGGTCTGGCAGGCGCTGTTGAAGGTGCCGTTCGGCAAGGCCACCACCTATTCGAACATCGCCGAAGAGATCGGCCAGCCCGCGGCATCTCGCGCCGTCGGCGCAGCCATCGGCCGCAACCCGATCTCCTTCGTCGTGCCCTGCCACCGCGCGCTGGGCAAAGGTGGCGAACTCACCGGCTACCATTGGGGATTGACGCGAAAGCGCGCGATTCTTGGATGGGAGGCGGGGAAGGCGTGACCGTCGGGGAAGAGGGGTGCCATCGAATTGCCCCTCATCGCCCTGACCCCACCTTCTCCCGCGGGGACCGCGGCTACATCAATGCGCCCCGGACATGTCGCCGAGCACTTCCTTCGAAGCGACCGTGGAATCCGCCTTCAGCTTGTAGACCATCGGCACGCCGGTCGCGAGGTTGAGGTTCAGCACCTGTTCCCTGGTAAGACGGTCGAGTACCATGACGAGCGAGCGCAGCGAGTTGCCGTGGGCGGCAACCAGCACCTTCTCACCGGAAAGCACCCTCGGCAGGATATCGGTGAGGTAATAGGGCCAGACCCGAGCGCCGGTGTCGCGCAGGCTCTCGCCGCCGGGCGGCGGCACGTCGTAGGACCGGCGCCAGATGTGGACCTGCTCCTCGCCCCATTTCTTGCGGGCATCGTCCTTGTTGAGTCCCGAAAGTTCACCGTAGTCGCGCTCGTTCAGCGCCTGCTCGCGGATGGTCTCGAGCGAGGATTGCCCGACGGCATCAAGCACGATCTCGCAGGTGCGCTGAGCGCGAACGAGCGCGGAGGTAAAGGCGATGTCGAACTTGATGCCGTAGTCGGCGAGCGCCTTGCCGCCGGCCTTCGCCTCCTCGACGCCGAGTTCGGTCAGGTCCGGGTCGCGCCAGCCGGTGAACAGGTTCTTCAGGTTCCAGTCGCTCTGGCCGTGCCGGACGAGGACGAGTGTGCCGCTCATTGTCGATTCCCTCTAGTAGATGTTGACGTCAGTTGAGCCCGAGAACGTCGAGCATGGAATAGAGACCGGGTTTCTGATCGCGACCCCAGAGCGCTGCCGTGACGGCGCCGCGCGCGAAGATCGAGCGATCCGTGGCGCTATGCGAAAGCGTCACCATCTCGCCCTCACCGGCAAGCATCACGGAGTGTTCGCCGACGACGGAGCCACCGCGCAAGGTGGCAAAGCCGATCGTCCCCTGTTGCCGGGCCCCGGTGTGACCGTCGCGCACGCGAACGGAGTGGTTCTCTAGATCGATGCCGCGCCCCTTCGCTGCCGCCTCGCCCAACAGAAGAGCGGTGCCGGAGGGGGCGTCGACCTTATGTTTGTGGTGCATTTCGAGAATCTCGATGTCCCACTGGGCAGCGGGAAGCGCGCGCGCCGCCTTTTCCGCCAGCACGCCGAGCAGGTTGACGCCGAGGCTCATATTGCCGGACTTGACGATGCGGGCATGGCGGGCGGCTGCGAGGATCTTCGCCTCATCCTCCGCCGACCATCCGGTCGTGCCGATGACGTGGACGATTCGTGCTTGCGCGGCGAGCCCGGCGAATTCGACCGAGCTTGCCGGAGACGTGAAATCGAGCACCCCATCGGCATGCAGGAAGGCCTCCAACGACTCATCGGTTACGGGAACGCCGATCGATCCCAGACCGGCGAGTTCGCCGGCATCTCGCCCGATATAGGGCGAGCCCGGCCGTCCGATCGCCGCATGAAGCCGCACGCCATCCACGGCATGGACGGCCCGGATCAGTGTCTGGCCCATTCGGCCGCCCGCGCCGACGACCACGAGCTTCATCTCCGATTCGCCCATCGAAATTCCCTCGTTCTTACAGGATTTCGGCCCCAGCGCTCACATCCGGGCCGTGGCCTTGCAGATTGTGCAGGCGAGCGTAGAGCCCGTCCGCACGGCGTGCAAGCTCCTCGTGCGTGCCTTCCTCCACCACCCGGCCATCCTTCATCACGAGGATCTTGTCGGCGTTGACGATGGTGGAGAGGCGGTGGGCGATGACGATGACGGTGCGGCCGCTCATCGCCTGGTCAAGCGCCTTCTGGACTGCGGCTTCCGATTCGGTGTCGAGCGCCGAGGTGGCTTCGTCGAGGAGAAGGATGGGCGCATTGCGCACGAGCGCGCGGGCGATCGACAGGCGCTGGCGTTGACCGCCGGAGAGCGTCACGCCATGCTCGCCGACCGGCGTGTCATAGCCCTGCGGCTGGGCCAGAATGAATTCATGCGCATAGGCAAGCCGCGCCGCTTCCTCGATTTCCGCGTCGGTGGCGTCGGGTCGGCCGTAGCGGATATTGTCGCGGATCGAGCCCTCGAAGAGATATGGCTGCTGCGAGACATAGGCGAGCCCGTTGCGCAGAGACTGCTTGGTGACGGTGGCGATGTCCTGGCCGTCAATGAGGATCTGACCCGACGTCGGATCGTAGAAGCGCGGAATGAGACTGATGATGGTCGATTTTCCGGCGCCGGAGGGGCCGACGAGCGCGGTCGTCTTGCCGCCCTCGGCACGGAAGCTGACGCCTTTCAGGATCTCGTCGCCACTGCCGTAGGCGAAACGTACGTCGCGCAGCTCGACAGTGGCTTCGTGAATCGTCAGGCCGGTCGCATCCGGTCGATCGCGCTGGTGCGGCACCGTATCGAGAATCTCGTAGATCATTCGGGCGTTGACGGCGGCGCGCTCCAGAGAGACCTGCAGACGCGCCAGGCGCCGCGCCGGATCATAGGCCATGAGCAGCGCGGCAACGAAGGCGAAGAAGGCGCCCGGCGGTATGTTGCTGTAGATCGTGCGAAAGGCGGCATAGGCAAGCACGCTCGAGATCGCCAATCCCGCGAAGGTTTCGGTCATCGGCGCCGTGCGCTCGCTGAGGCGCGCGATGCGATTGGCGCGGTTCTCGGCCCGGTCGATGATCGCCTCGACCTTGCGGCGCAACTCGTGTTCCATCGTGAAGGCCTTGACGATGGAGATGCCCTGGATGGTTTCCTGCATCGCGCCGAGAACGCGGCTGTTGACTTCGACGGCCTCGCGCGTCGCCGCGCGCAGCCGCTTGGACACATATCTGAGGCCGAGAAGCAAAGGCGGCGCAACGAAGAATACGAGGAGCGAAAGCAGCCAGTCCTTGCTGAACATGACGCCGATGAGACCGATCAAGGTCAGAAGATCGCGCGCGATCGACGTCACCGTCATGTTGAGCACGTCACGGATGCCGCTGACGTTCTGGCTGATCTTCGCGGAGAACTGCGCCGAGCGGTGGTCCTGGAAATAGCCGACGCTGAGCGCCATCAGGTGCGCATAAAGCCGCCGCTGATAGCGCGCGACGATATTGTTGCCGATCTTCGACAGCGCCACGGCCTGGCCGTAGGTGGCGAGGCCGCGCAGCAGGAACGCTAAGAAGATGGCGCCGCAGATCAAGAGGACGATGTCGGCGCGCTTGTTGGCGAAGGCCTCGTTGACCACGGTCTCCATGATCCAGGCGGTAAAACCGGTCGTCGCCGCCACCACCACCAGGCAGCCAATGGCAAAGGCATAGCCACCAATATGGTCGCGTCCGTTCTCGGCAATGATGCGCCTGAGGATTCCGCTGATCGTCTCGGAGTCGACTTGGCGGTCTTTTCTATTCCCGGCTTTCAACAGGCCCGTCTTCCCTAACGCATGTTTCCGCAGCCGCTCGAGCGCTGCAGCGATCTTTGCGCCTATGAAACGCGCGGCGCTACCTGCAGTGGCTGCCGCACGCCGGCGCCACGTGTCGGGGGCTCTATAGTGGTTCGGAGCCGCTTTGGCGAGTCTTTGCCTCGGTCAACGCGTCAGCTTCTCCAGCGCCGTCCCTCTGTTGCAACACCGAAGGTGCCGGGCCAGCGCGCAAAGGCGGCAAGACCGGCGAGTGCCGCCATCGGATGGACGACAGCGAAGGTCGCAATCGTGCGCATCAGCGCCGAGTGCGGGGCCTTGTCCTCGAAGGCGGCGCGGAATTCCGGTTTCATCAATGCCGGCAGGATCTTCTGCGTGATGCCGCCGCCAAGGAACACCCCGCCCCGCGCCATGAAGATCAGCGCCATGTCGCCGGCGACGCGCCCGAGATAGGTAGAGAATAGCGACAGCGTCTCGACCGCTGCGGCATCGGCGCCGGAAAGCGCCGCCGTCGTCACTTCCGCCTGATCCTTCTGCGCCGGATCGATACCATTGGCCGCACAGACGGCGCGATAGAGATTCATGATACCGCGCCCGCACAGAATCTGTTCACGGGCCATGCGCCCTTCGATCGGCTCGAGGAAGGGCCAGATCTGAAAATCGCGCTCCGTGCTCGGCCCGATATCGACATGGCCACCTTCGCCGGGAACCGGGATCCAGATGCCTTGCGCGAACACCATGCCGGCAACGCCGAGCCCGGTTCCGGGCCCAAGAACGACACGCGAACTGTGCGGAAGGATATCGCCGCCGCCGATCTGCACCAGATCCTCACCGGCCGGAGCGGCAACGGCCAGCGCCTGCGCTTCGAAGTCGTTGATCAGAAGCACGTCCGAGAGCCCGAGGCTCGCGAGCATGTCCTTCGGCCGGATCACCCAGTCGGCATTGGTCAGCGGGACTTCATCGCCCCGGATCGGGCCGGCGAGAGCGAGGATCGCCGAACGCGGACGCGCGGCGTGCTGACCGAGAATGCTCTTTAGCGCCGCCTCGATGGTCTCGAAATCGGCGGTCTTGACAGGAGGCAGCTGCCGCGGCTCGGATTGGGCGTCGTCAAGCAATGCGAAGCGGGCGTTCGTGCCGCCGATATCGCCGATCAGCAGCGGAAAGGGGAAGGTCTGGTCACTCGCAATGGGCATGGCAAGATCGTCCTGATCGCGGGCTTTGAGAAGTTCCGGAATATCTATCAGGTGCGCCTGAAGTCGATCAACTGTTCGGCAGTCGCGCGATTGAGCGCCATCGGGATATCGTAGACGATCGCCAGCCGCATCAGCGCCTTGACGTCGACGTCGTGCGGCATTGGCGTCAGCGGATCGACGAAGAAGATCAGGCAGTCCACGTCGCCGGTGGCTATCAGCGCGCCGATCTGCTGGTCGCCGCCAAGCGGACCGCTTTTGAGCCGGGTCACATCGAGCCCGGGGCAGGCTTCGAGGACGCGGCCGCCCGTCGTTCCGGTCGCGACGATCTTCCATCCGGCCAGAACGGCCTCATTTGCCTTGGCAAAGACGGCGAGATCGTCCTTCTTCTGATCATGGGCGATCAGTGCGAGGCATTTGCGATCTGCCATGGGGCCTCCCCGGAGCTCATGAGGAGCCGGACGCCATAGGCCCGGCTGCGTTGTTTAAATCGATTTGAATGCCCTATACATGAGGCCGGGGAAATTGGAAAGGCACTACCCCGCCATTATCCTTTGAACTGCTGCGAGGCCCCAATGGCCCCTTTTTCAGCGAAGGCGTGATGCCCTTGTCTGGTTCAGGAGTCGACCGCGAAAATTTCAGGTGTAAGAGAGGCCTTCGACTTTTCTCCCGTCCTCGGGCGGCTGGCGGGCCTGCCCTTTCCCAAAACTAATGCAGCGCCGGCCGTGGCGAGGGCACTGGGATATTTGCGAGCGGCGCCTCTTCCGCGGCATCGATGATCGCCTCGATGCTGGTCTGAGCAGCAGGCACGGCGGCCGCAGTACGATAGGCGGTGCCATGGGTCGCCTGCAGTTCGGAGGACGGAGCCGGCCCGTTCAGCACCAGAGCGCAGGCCTTCGGCAAATCGGAAAGCGTCGCGTATTTCGGTTTCACCGGCTTTTCGGGCTTCTTCGTCGGCTTCGCCCAGGGCTCGTCGGTGAACCACCAGGCAAGCGACTTGTCGCAGCCGTTTCCGGCGGGCACGGCCGCCTGGTCCTTGCAGCCCTCTGACCCTGCTGGGCATTTGATGCGGATGTGGAAATGGTAGTCGTGGCCGTAGATCGGCCGCACCTTGCCAAGCGCCGCGCGGTCGCCTCTCCAGGTGTCGCAGAGCTTCTTCTTGATTGCCGGGTTGACGAAGATCCGCTCCACCTCCGGGTAGCTTGCCGCCAGCATGATCAGCCGCGCATGGGCGGGCGTCCAGGCGGACGGGTCGATCGTCAGGAACCTGTTCTTGTCGAGCATCGAGGTCGCCGAAATCGTTTCGCGCTCGTCATAGCTCAGCGTCCGCTTCGGCATTGGCGTCAGCCAAATGTCGGCGTCGAGGCCGATCTGATGCGAGGCGTGGCCGGAGAGCATCGGACCGCCGCGCGGTTGCGAGATATCACCAAGGAGGAGGCCGGGCCAGCCGATCTTGTCGGCGGCGTCATGGGAGAAGCGCTCGATCAGCGCAATCAGCTGAGGGTGGCCCCAGCGGCGGTTGCGCGACAGCCGCATGGCCTGCCAGGTCGGTCCGTCGGTGGGAATGGCAACGCCGCCGGCAAGGCAGCCCTTGGAATAGAAGCCATAGGAGGTCGGCGCCGATTGCGTCGGTAGCGCCTTTGCACCGAAGAGCTCCTTGGCGGGCGTGCTGTCGGCTGCAACTGCATCATCTGCCGCCAAGACCGCGGCCGCCACGACCAAGCTCAGAAGCGCGGAACCGCAGCGAGCAATCGCTGCGCGCGTATCAAATCCCATTCAATCCCCCATCCGCAGCACGCGCAACATGCGCTGCCCATCTTCGTGCGCCGCGGTTGCATCAGCCTTGCGACTCACCGCCATGTGACCGAAAAAATCGGTCTGATTTTGGGCAGGTCCTGTCAATTGCCGCGATTTCGCCTATTCTGATTTACAAGAATAATCGAAAATACAAGGAGAAACGACGGGATGCTGGACATTGGCGATGCTGGAAGAATGAAGTATGCGACCGCGTTCCTGGCCATGTCCCTGCTTCTGATGCCATCGGCAGAGGCTCAAGAGCAGCCCGCCTGGCATCACGGGCTGTCGCTCGTCGACGAGCTCAAATATCCGCCGGGCTTTGCCCATTTCGACTATGTGAATCCGGCGGCTCCGAAGGGCGGAGAGCTCAGGCTGTCGCAGACGGGCACCTTCGACACTTTCAATCCGCTCTTGGTGAAGGGTGAAACAGCGGTCGGGCTGGCACTCGTTTTCGACACGCTCATGAAACCGGCGGAGGACGAGATTTCGACGGCCTACGGGCTTCTGGCAGAAAGCGTCTCCTTTCCCGATGACATTTCTTCGGCGACGTTCCGGCTGAGGCAGGAGGCGAAGTGGGCCGACGGCAAGCCGGTGACGCCGGACGATGTCGTCTTCAGCTTCGACAAAGCAAAGGAACTGAACCCGCTCTATCAGAGCTATTATGGCCATGTCATAAAGGCGGAGAAGACGGGGGACCGGGAAGTCACTTTCCACTTCGACGAAAAGAACAATCGCGAACTGCCACAAATTCTCGGACAGATCCTGATCGTACCGAAGCACTGGTGGGGGGGCACCGGGCCGGACGGCAAGCCGCGCGACATCTCCCGAACGACGCTTGAACCGGTCATGGGGTCCGGCCCCTACCGCATCGCATCCTTCTCGCCCGGCGGAACCGTCCGTTATGAGCGCCGGCCCGATTACTGGGGCGCTTCTCTGAACGTCAATATCGGGCAGAACAATTTCGATTCGATCACCTATTCCTTCTTCGGCGATCGCGACGTCGAGTTCGAGGCGTTCCGCTCCGGCAACGTCGATTTCTGGCGGGAGAACCAGGCGATGCGCTGGGCGACCGGCTTCGATTTTCCGGCAGCGAAAGACGGCCGCGTCAAACGTGAGGAAGTCCCCAATCCCTTCCGGGCGACGGGCGTTATGCAGGCGATGGTCCCGAACATGCGCCGCGAGCCCTTCGATGACGAGAGAGTGCGCCAGGCACTGAACTATGCCTTGGACTTCGAGGAGTTGAACCGCACGGTTTTCTTCAACCAGTATCAGCGCGTCGACAGCTTCTTCTTCGGCACCGAACTCGCTTCATCCGGTCTGCCGCAAGGCAAGGAACTGGAGATCCTGAACGAGGTCAAGGACCTCGTGCCGCCGGAAGTGTTCACCACGCCCTACAGGAACCCGGTCGGCGGCACGCCGCAAAAAGCACGCGAAAATCTGCGCGAGGCAATCGAACTCCTCAAGCAGGCCGGGTTCGAGCTCAAAGGCAACCGGATGGTGAATACGGCGACGGGCAAGCCCTTCTCCTTCGAGATCCTGTTGAGCAGCCCGGCGCTCGAGCGCGTTGCCTTGCCGTATGCGCAGAACTTGAAACGGATCGGCGTCGAGGCCCGCGTGCGCACGGTCGACCCGTCGCAATATACCAACCGCGAGCGCAGCTTCGACTACGACATGACCTGGGAAGTCTGGGGCCAGACCTTGAGCCCCGGAAACGAACAGGCGGATTACTGGGGATCGAAAGCCGCCACACGCGAGGGCTCGCGCAATTATGCAGGCATTTCCGACCCAGGCGTCGACGCGCTGATCCAGCGCGTGATTTTCGCAAAGGATCGGGACACGCTGGTTGCCGCCACCAAGGCGCTCGATCGTGTACTGCTCGCCCACAATTACGTCATCCCGCTCTATTACAAGCTGGCCGCCCAAATCGCCTACTGGGACAAACTGGACAGGCCGCAAGAACTGCCGAAATACGGACTCGGCTTCCCCGATGTGTGGTGGTCCAAGAACGCCGCGAGCCAATGAAGCACTTGCACTCGGGGCCTCTCTCGATTCCAAATGCCCGGAACGAATCACTCAAGCTGCGGGACGAAATCGGCAGGATGCGACGCGCCAAGGAGTTCAGGGATTGAAACGACATAGACGGCAAACGAGAGCGCCGCTGGCCACGCCGGTCGGCGGCGTGAGAACGCCGGGGTTCGCCTGATGGGTGCCTATATCCTGCGCCGGCTTCTCCTGATGATCCCAACGATCGTCGGGATCATGGCCATCTCGTTTGCGGTCGTGCAATTCGCCCCCGGCGGTCCCGTGGAACAAGTCATCGCGGACCTTACCAACGCCGCTGGGTCAGACAGGCTTTCCGGCACGGGTGGCGATCTCGTGCCGGGGAGCGGCGGCGAGGGCGGTGGCTATCGCGGTGCGCAGGGCCTCGATCCCGAATTCATCGCCAAGCTCGAGAAGCAGTTCGGCTTCGACAAGCCGCCGCTCGAACGCTTTCTCACCATGATGTGGAACTATGCCCGTTTCGATTTCGGTGAGAGCTTCTTCCGCAATACCTCGGTCATTGACCTCGTCATCGAAAAAATGCCTGTGTCGATCTCGCTCGGCGTGTGGATCCTGATCTTCTCCTATCTCATCTCGATCCCGCTCGGCATCAAGAAGGCGGTCTCCGACGGCTCGACCTTCGACGTCTGGACCTCCGGCATCATCATTATCGGCTATGCGGTGCCAAGTTTCCTTTTCGCCATCCTGCTGATCGTTGTCTTTGCCGGCGGCTCGTTCTTCGACTGGTTCCCCTTGCGTGGCCTCGTCTCGGACAATTTCCATGAGCTTTCCTGGTGGCAGAAGATTCTCGATTACTTCTGGCACATGACGCTGCCGCTGATCACGTTGCTGCTCTCGGCCTTCGCGACAACCACGCTGCTGACCAAGAACTCCTTCATCGACGAGATCAAGAAACAATATGTGACGACGGCGCGTGCGAAAGGCCTGACCGAGAGGCGGGTGCTCTACGGCCACGTCTTCCGCAACGCCATGCTGATCATCATCGCCGGCTTTCCCGGCGCATTCATCTCGGCCTTCTTCACCGGATCGCTGCTCATCGAATACATCTTCTCGCTCGATGGCCTCGGCCGGCTCGGCTATGACGCGGTCGTCAAGCGCGACTATCCGATCGTCTTTGCCACCCTCTATATCTTCTCGCTGATGGGCCTGTTCGTGAGCCTCATTTCCGACCTGATCTATACCTGGGTCGATCCCCGAATCGATTTCGAGCGGAGGGACGTCTGATGAGCACGCTCGCCTACGCCGGAACACCGGAAAAGGGTTGGCTGACGCCGATCGGCCGGCGGCGCTGGCAGAACTTCAAGGCGAACCGGCGCGGCTACTGGTCGCTCTGGATCTTCCTCGTCCTCTTCGGCCTCAGCCTCTGCGCGGAATTCATCGCCAACGACAAGCCGATCGTCGCCTCCTACAGGGGCGAACTTCTGTTCCCGGTTTTCGTGAACTATCCGGAAGAAAAGTTCGGCGGCTTTCTTGCCGAGACCGACTTTCGCTCCGACTTCATTCGAGACGAGATCGAGGCGAACGGCTGGATGGTCTGGCCGCCGATCCGCTATTCCTACCAGACGGTCAACTCGAACATCCCGCATTCGGCGCCGACCCCTCCCTTCTGGCTGATGAGCGATGAGGAGCGCTGCTCCGCCTATCCGCTCGGCGCCGACGACCCCGGATGCACGCTCGGCAACATGAACTGGCTCGGCACCGACGACCAGGCGCGGGACGTGACGGCGCGGATGATCTACGGCTTCCGCATCTCCGTGCTCTTCGGCCTCGCACTGACGATCGCCTCCGCGGTGATCGGCGTCTCCGCCGGCGCGGTTCAGGGCTATTTCGGCGGATGGACGGACCTTCTTTTCCAGCGCTTCATCGAGATCTGGTCGTCGATGCCGGTGCTCTACATCCTGCTGATCATCGCCGCCATCTTGCCGCCCGGCTTCTTCATCCTGCTCGGCATCATGCTGCTCTTCTCCTGGGTCGGCTTCGTCGGCGTGGTGCGTGCCGAGTTCCTGCGGGCGCGCAACTTCGAGTATGTCAACGCGGCGCGCGCGCTCGGCGTCGGCAACGGCACGATCATGTACCGGCACCTCCTGCCGAATGCGATGGTCGCGACACTGACCTTCCTGCCCTTCATCCTGTCGGGCTCGATCACGACGCTCACCTCGCTCGATTTCCTGGGCTTCGGCATGCCTCCGGGTTCCCCCTCGCTCGGCGAGATGATCGCTCAGGGCAAGTCGAACCTGCAGGCGCCCTGGCTCGGCCTGACCGCCTTCTTTGCCATGTCGATCATGCTGTCGCTGCTGATCTTCGTCGGCGAGGCGACGCGTGACGCCTTCGACCCGAGGAAGACCTTCCGGTGAAAGCGACGATGACAGAAACTCTTCTCTCGATCCGCGATCTCTCCGTCGCCTTTCATCAGGGCGGCGAGACCTCGATCGCCGTCGACCACATCTCGTTCGACATCCGCCGCGGCGAAACCGTCGCGCTTGTGGGCGAGTCGGGCTCGGGCAAGTCGGTCTCAGCGAATTCGATCCTGAAGCTCCTTCCCTATCCGGCAGCGAGCCATCCAAGCGGCGAGGTCTTCTTCAACGGCAAGGACCTGATGAAGGCGAGCGATCAGGAACTGCGCCATGTGCGCGGCAACGACATCACGATGATCTTCCAGGAGCCGATGACGTCGCTCAATCCGTTGCACACGATCGAGCAGCAGATCGACGAAATCCTGGAGCTTCACCAGGGAATCAAGGGACCGGCCGCGCGCACGCGCACGCTGGAACTGTTGAACCAGGTCGGCATCCACGAGGCGGAAAAACGCCTCGGCGCCTATCCGCACCAGCTTTCCGGCGGTCAGCGCCAGCGCGTGATGATCGCCATGGCGCTTGCCAACCGCCCGGAACTCCTGATCGCCGACGAGCCGACGACGGCGCTCGACGTCACCGTGCAGGCGCAGATCCTCGAACTCCTGAGGTCGCTCAAGGACGAGCACGGCATGTCCATGCTCTTCATCACTCACGACCTCGGTATCGTGCGCAAGATCGCCGACCGGGTGTGCGTGATGACCAAGGGCAAGATCGTCGAGGCCGGTCCGACGGCCGAAATCTTCGCCAATCCGCAGCATGCCTATACGAGGCATCTGCTTGCCTCCGAGCCGAAGGGCGAACCGCCACCCTCCGATGCCTCGAAGCCGATCGTCATCGAGGCTAAGGACGTGAAGGTCTGGTTTCCGATCAAGGCGGGGTTTCTCCGCCGCGTCGTCGATCACGTCAAGGCCGTGGACGGCATCGATCTGACACTGCGGGCCGGGCAGACGCTCGGCGTCGTCGGCGAGTCCGGTTCGGGCAAGACGACGCTTGGCCTGGCGCTGACGCGGCTCATCTCGTCGAAGGGCCGGATCGCCTTCGTGGGCAAGGACATCGATGCCTACAGCTTCGGCGAGATGCGGCCGCTCCGCAACCGCATGCAGGTGGTCTTCCAGGATCCCTACGGTTCCCTCAGCCCGCGCATGTCGATCGCGGATATTATCGGCGAAGGGCTGAAAATCCACGAGAAGGCGCTCACTGATGGCGAGCGCGACGCGCGCGTCGCCGCCGCGCTGGAGGAGGTCGGACTCGACCCCTCCACCCGCTGGCGTTATCCGCACGAATTCTCCGGCGGCCAGCGCCAGCGGATCGCGATCGCCCGGGCCATGGTGCTGAAGCCGCAATTCGTCATGCTTGACGAGCCGACATCGGCACTCGACATGAGCGTTCAGGCACAGGTTGTCGATCTTCTTCGCGATCTGCAGCGCAAGCATAATCTCGCCTATCTCTTCATCAGCCACGATTTGAAGGTCGTGCGGGCGCTTGCCAACGAGGTGATCGTCATGCGCATGGGGAGAGTCGTCGAACAGGGTCCGGCGGAACGGATTTTCGAGGCCCCGAGCGAGGACTATACCAAGGCGCTGATGGCCGCCGCCTTCAATCTCGAAGCCGTCAACCTTTCCGCCATCCGCCAGTAGAGTCCCGCATGCCCGCAAAAAGTCCCGTCATCGTCGACCTGAAATTCATCCCGGAGGAGATCGAGACCGCGCTCCAAGGCGCCTTTCCGGGGCGTGAGGTGATCAATCTTGCCGATCCGGCCCATCGCGGGCGGGATCTCTCCGGCATCGACTATGCGGTGGTGTGGAAATCTGGACCCGACCTCTTCTCCCGCGCGCCCGACCTGAAGGTCGTCTTTTCCGGCGGCGCTGGCGTCGATCATGTGCTCACGTTACCAGGCCTGCCCGAGGTGCCGCTCGTGCGCTTCGTCGACGAGACGCTGACGCGGCGGATGAGCGAATGGGTGGTGATGCAATGCCTTTTGCATCTGCGCCAGCACCGCGCCTATGAGGCGCTAGCGAGAAGGCGGGAATGGCGGGACTTGAGCCAGCCGGAAGCCGCAGACGTCACCGTCGGCATCATGGGCATGGGCGTGCTCGGGCAGGATGCCGCCCACAAGCTTGCCGTCATGGGCTTCAAAGTGATCGGCTGGTCGCGAACGAAGCGAGCGGTCGAGGGCATCGAGACCTACGACGCCTCCGGGCTCGACGTCTTCCTCGGCCGGACTGATTTTCTGGTCGGCCTGTTGCCGCTTACGGCGGACACCAAGGGGGTCTTCAATACCCGCCTCTTCTCAAGGCTTAGCCGCAACGGCCCCTTCGGCGCCCCGGTCTTCATCAATGCGGGCCGCGGCGGCAGCCAGGTGGAAGCCGAGATCCTCGAATGCCTCGACGATGGCACCTTGGCGGCCGCCTCACTCGACGTCTTCGAACGCGAGCCGCTCTCGCCCGAGAGCCGCTTCTGGGACATGCCGAATGTCTACGTCACGCCGCATGTCGCTGCCTCTTCGGACGTCAAGGCGCTGTTCGCCCATGTCGAACACCAGATCACCCGCTTCGAAAGCGGCCTGCCGCTCGAGCACGTGGTGGATAAGGTAGCCGGCTATTGATCGTTGCCGCTCCACCACGGTCGTCGGCTATAAGTCGGATCAAGGCCAAGAAGGGCTCAGTTGGACTCCAGAACTTGTGTCTGGATCCTCGGGTCAAGCCCACTGCTGTCCGGTTTAACTGAGTGACAGCGGCAAAGAGATTTGACGTAGATCACGTTGCACTGCCGGTTTGGGCTTTCGCAGCGTGTTGATGGATCTGCGATGCATGATGTTGAGACGAACGAG